>VOFG01001111.1_pt1 | contig 42001 bp, 57 predicted proteins | sample 5384171 | NCBI WGS metagenome assembly VOFG01 (sample SAMN12384726, study PRJNA508395) | human gut metagenome | isolation source: healthy gut F | host: Homo sapiens
GGAAAACACGGGAATGGATTTCCGGCTTCAACGGTTCTGCCGGAACGGCTGTCGTCACATCGGACGATGCCGCACTGTGGACCGACTCCCGCTACTTTATCGCAGCGGAAGAACAACTGAAGGACACTCCGTTCCGCTTGATGAAAGAACGTTTGGAGGGCACGCCGTCCGTCACGCAATGGCTGGCGGAGGTTCTTCCACCGGGAAGCGCCGTGGGCATGGACGCATGGACCAACTCCGCAGACGAAATCCGCATCATCAGGAAGAGCTCACCCATTGCGGACTGCACCTTGAAATAGCAGACCAACCGGCTGACACGCTGTGGAAGAACCGTCCGGCTCTACCCGATTCACCGGTCAGAATACAACCGCCCGCCTTCGCAGGCCGTAGCATAACCGAAAAACTCGCACTCATCCGCGAGGCCATGGCCGGGCGGCAAGCCGACGGGCTGATTCTGTCCGCCCTCGACGAAATAGCCTGGACGTTGAACCTGCGCGGCACGGACGTACATTGTACGCCCGTATTCGTAGCTTACACATGGATTACTCCCTCCCGCTGTACATTATATATAAATAAGGTGAAACTCACGGAAGAGGTTTCTGCCCATCTGAAGGAATGCGGCGTGGAAACACGGAACTATACCGACATCCTGCCCGACTTGTCACGTTTTGACGGCAAGCGGATATGGACAGACTGCCAAACCACCAACTACGCCCTCTGCCGGAGCCTGCCCGAAACATGCTCCGTAGTAGACGCGGCATCCCCGTGGGCTTGCTCAAAGCCGTAAAACATCCGGCAGAGGTGGAAGGCTACCGCCGCGCCATGCTGCGCGACGGTGTGGCCATGGTGAAATTCCTGAAATGGCTCATACCGGCGGTACAGGCCGGAGGACAGACAGAGCTTAGCATCAGCCGTAAACTGGAGGAACTGCGCAGTGAACAGGATTTGTTCTGCGGCAACAGTTTCGACACCATTGCCGGATATGCCCACCACGGTGCCGTGGTCCATTACGAACCTACTCCGGAAACCGATTTGGAACTCCTACCGAAGGGACTGTTGCTGCTCGACTCGGGCGCGCAATACGAAGACGGCACGACGGATATCACCCGCACCATCGCCCTCGGCCCGGTGAACGAGGAAGAACGCCACGACTATACCTTAGTCTTGAAAGGACACATCCGGCTGGCCCGTGCCAAGTTCCCGAAAGGTTGCAGCGGTACGCAACTCGACGCTTGCGCCCGCTATGCCATGTGGCAGGAAGGCATCAATTATCTTCACGGCACAGGACATGGTGTGGGTTCCTGCCTGTGTGCGTGCACGAAGGTCCTCATCAAATCCGCATGAACTATATGCCGTCCCCGCTCCTCCCCTACATGACCGTGACCAACGAACCGGGCATCTACAAAGAAGGGCGGCATGGCATACGCATCGAAAACACGCAGATCATCTTGCCTATCGGGAAACCGGTTCGGCACATTCCTCCAGTTCGACCCGCTCACCCTCTGTCCCATCGACATGGAACCGATAGACTGGTCCTTGCTCGACACGGAGGAAATCGAATGGCTCAACCGTTACCACAGCCGGGTGTACGACCAATTGGCTCCGTTGCTCGACCACGAACACCGCACATGGCTCCGCGAAGCGCTTCCGGCCATACGAATACACAAAACCATCTCAAAATCATAAAATATGGCATTGATTAAGAAACTCAACGACTTGACTCCCAAGTTCGGCAAGCACTGCTACTTCTCGAAGGCAGCCATCATTGGTGACGTCACCATGGGCGACGACTGTACCGTATGGTTTAACGCCGTCCTGCGCGGCGACGTACATTTCATCAAAATCGGCAACCGCGTGAACATCCAAGACGGCTCTTGCCTGCATACGCTTTACGGCAAAGCCCCCATCATCATCGGCGACGACGTGACCGTGGGGCATAATGTCACGCTGCACGGTTGCGAAGTGAAAAGCGGTGCTCTCATCGGTATGGGGTCCACCATTCTGGACCACGCTGTCGTCGGTCATGGCGCCATCGTAGCCGCCGGCGCCTTGGTTCTGAAGAATACGGTCATCGGCGACGGCGAGCTGTGGGGAGGCGTACCGGCCAGATTCATCAAGAAGGTAGACCCCGAACAGGCCAAGGAACTCAACGTAGGCTATGCCCAGCACTACGTCATGTACTCCGACTGGTACCGCCGTTCGGATGCCCATCCCGAACACACGCATTACTGCACCACATCGGAAGAGTATGACGAAGCTACCCGGCGATAATACGTCAACATGTGAAATCATGAGAAAATTCAAATCCTCTTATTCTATCGGACTGCTATGCACCACCTGGTTCATGTCTTTCATCTTGCTGGCAGCCGCCGCTACGGCCATCTGCCGGCTGATGAAAGGACAAACCGGCATAGGACTTGCAGTAGCTCTGTACGCCTGTATCTGTCTTGTCATCGTAGCATTCGTATATTCCTATTTTAACCAAATCAAACAGGTAGAAGTGACAGCAGACAAGGTTGTCATCAGAAAAGCATACGGTGCCATAACCATCCCCCGAAAAGAAATCCTATATGCCCGCCACAGAAAAACGCTCACCCGTGCCATCAAAAGTTGGGGTGTTTATGGGCTTTTTCGGACTCACCGGAGAGTTTTGGGAGGACAAGACAGGACAGTTCACTGTAGCAGTCAAAGACACCCAATCACTGATTGAAATTAAAACATCAAACAAATGTTACGTCGTCAGTTGCGACCGCTATGAAGACGTTCTGAAACTATTGGAACAAGCCGAATGAAACTCCCTTTGGACCGAAATATGACTCTGGCCGCAGACATGAAAGCCTCTGCGGCCAGAGTCGTTTCTCAGGAAAACTTGACATCACCACGACGTAACCTTCGCCAGAATCGAATATTTTCCCCCTTCGGGAAAGCCAAAGGAAAATACGCCAGCCACGCACGGTTGCCCCTCGTACAAAAAAAAGCCTGCACCGTCTTCCGGTGATATCCGTACCCGTAGGCTCCGCAGAACCGGGCGACAGCACTTTCGCCGTGACACAAAAACAAAGAAAGGAGGAGCACCATGCTCTTATATTTTGGGCTGTGAAGTTCATGCAAATAGCGAAAAAAAGAGGTAAAAATCCGATTGTAAGCCCCTAAAAATGCCGTTTGGAACACTTTGATTTTTTCAATCTCATGAGAATGATTTTTCGTTTGGAGCAGAACGATTTTCCAATTTGCTTCAAACGAAAGACAACAAACCTCGAAAAAACGGGGGAAAACTCCCCCAAACGCCCCCAAAATACCGCATTTTACTCTCTTTTTTTTCCCGGAATCGGACATACAGATGAGAGCTGTTTTGCCGGTTTTCAGCCTGTCGGGGACACAAAAAGCGGACAAACGCCCGCTTTTTTCCTACTTGTATCCTATCTGATTCATCCTTCAGAATTTCACACTATCGAAAATCAAATCCGACGCTCCGGCGTTCCGCTCGATGTACTGTCCGGCAATTCGTCCCCGCTCCGCCAGGAACTTCCCGTCGGAAAGCAGGCGGTCCATCGTCCGGCCGAAGGTGTCTGCATCCGTCACTTCCATACAACCGCCCTCGCGCAACAAATCCTGCGCCTCACGGAACTTGCGGTTGTTCCGGACCGATAAGCACGGGTACGCCATACACCGCCGCCTCGGGCACGTTATGGATGCCTACGCCGAAACCGCCGCCCACGTAGGCCATCTCGCCGTAACGATAGATAGACGAAAGCAAACCGTAACCATCGATAATCAAGCAATCGGCACGGGCGGCACCTTCTTCCGTGACACGGGAGTAACGCACAAACGGACGGCGCAACTTTCCCTCTATCTCCCTTCAAATGGTCTTCACTGACCACATGGGGCGCCAACACCAGTTTCATTTCCGGATGAGCGTTGAAGTAAGGAATAATCAAATCCTCATCCGGTGCCCATGAGCTTCCGGCCACCAACACCTTGGCATCTTGCTTGAAAGCTTTCACCAACGGCAAATCCTTAGCCTGCCGGCAAATGTCCAGCACACGGTCGAAACGCGTGTCTCCGGCCACGGTGACGTTCGTGATAAAATTTTGCGTGCCAACAATTCGCGCGAAGTTTCGTTTTGCACGAAGAAATGGGTCACACAACGCAACACATCGCTGTAACTGCGCCCATACCAACGGAAAAACACTTGGTTCTCACGGAAAATACTGCTCACGCTGTACACCGGAATCTGACGACGGCGGCAAGCATGCAGGTAATTATTCCAAACTCATATTTGATGAAGAACGCCATACGCGGACGAGCCAACCGCAAAAAGCTGCGCACACATTGCCCGGTGTGTCGAACGGGAGATAGCACACCACGTCCGCCCCTCGTAGTCCTTGCGCACTTCATAACCCGGAAGGAGAGAAAAAGGTCAGCAATATCTTGTACTCCGGATGCTCCCGCCGCAACCGCTCCATCAGCGGACGCCCCTGTTCGAACTCGCCCAAGGAAGCGGCATGAAACCAAACATACATTTCCTCCCGGCGGATGTTTTCCGCAAAATACGGAAAGTATTCCATTGCCCTTTCACCATCAGCCACGCTTTCTTGCGGAAAGGCGAAACCAATACGACTGCCAGGGCATACAGATAAAGCGCGATCGAATATATCATTTCAGAATCTCTACGGCTTTACGCATTCTACGTAATGTTTCCTCCTTCCCAAGGAAAGCTGAAAGCTCATACATGTCGGGGCCCTTTCCCTGTGCCCACCAAAGCCACACGCCAAGGATTCCAAGGTTTCTTGCCTGTCTCTTCCGCCCAACGGTCTACGGCCGCTTTCTGTCCCTCTACCGAGAAATCATCCAGGCCTTCCAGCAATGCGGCCAGTTCGGTCATGTCGGCCGCCGCCGTTTTCCGTCCAGTTCTTCCGCACGAACTTGTCCTCGCGGTCGTACGCTTCCGGGGCAATGAAGAAGAAGTCGCAAAGGGCCACAGTTCTTTGATGAAATTGATTTTCTTCATCTTCATCATGCCCACCACGGCTTCTACGCGTTCCATCGGTGCTTCTATCCCATTCTCGCGCAGTATCTTGTCGAAAGCGGGAGCCAATTCCTTGTTGTCCTTCATCAGGATATATTCACGGTTGAACCACAGGCCCTTCACATAATCGAACTTGGCACCGGCCTTGCTGCATTTAGTGATGTCGAAAAGCTCCACCAGTTCGTCCAACGACATGATCTCTTGGTCTGTTCCCGGATTCCAACCCAACAAGGCCAGGAATTGATGACAGCCTCCGGCAGATAGCCGCTCTCACGATAACCGGAGGACACTTCGCCCGTCTTGGGGTCGTGCCATTCGAGAGGGAAAACCGGAAAGCCGAGACGGTCGCCGTCGCGTTTGCTCAATTTTCCCTTCCCGTCGGGCTTGAGCAACAAAGGCAAATGGGCGAACTTCGGCATCGTGTCAGCCCATCCGAACGCACGGTAAAGCAGGACATGCAACGGAGCCGAAGGCAACCATTCTTCACCGCGAATCACGTGGGTCACCTCCATCAGATGGTCGTCTACGATGTTGGCCAGATGGTAGGTCGGCAATTCGTCGGCACTCTTGTAAAAGCACCTTATCGTCGAGAATGGAAGAGTTGATGACCACATCGCCGCGAATCATGTCGTCCACATGTACGTCCTCGCCTGGCTCTATCTTGAAGCGGACGACGTACTGCCGGCCTTCGGCCAGCAGCCGCTTCACCTCGTCAGCCGACAACGACAGCGAATTGCGCATCATGCCGCGCGTAGAGGCATCGTACTGGAAATTCTGGATTTCCTGCCGCTTGGCCTCCAGTTCTTCCGGCGTGTCGAAGGCGATATAAGCCTTACAGGCATCCAGCAACTCCTGCACGTATTTCTTGTAAATGTCCCGGCGTTCCGACTGACGGTAAGGACCATGCTCCCCACCGAAACTTACTCCTTCGTCGAAAGGAATACCAAGCCAACGGAAAGATTCCAAAATGTATTCCTCCGCTCCCGGGACAAACCGATTGGAGTCTGTGTCCTCGATTCGGAAAATGAACTCGCCGCCATGCTGGCGTGCAAAAGATAATTGTATAAAGCCGTACGTACACCGCCTATATGCAAGGCTCCCGTGGGACTGGGAGCGAAACGAACCCTTACTTTTCTCTGTGTCATAACAACATTTGTGAATATTGTGCAAAAATACTACTTTTTATTTAAACGCCCCGTATTTTTTCGTATTTTCGCCCTATATAAAATACGGAAAAAGAGATGAACAGACATAACCAACAAAACAGCCTTACCCCGAAGGCTTTGATTTATAGAATCGTCATCACGGTCACGGCCTTGTTTATCGTGTGCCTGTACATGCCGCGTGACGAACGTTCGACCTACCAGTTCGACGTGGGCAAACCTTGGCGTTACAGCCAGCTCATCGCGACCTACGACTTTCCGATATACAAAAGCGCGGAAACCATACAGACGGAACAGGACAGTATCTTACAGCACTACGAACCTTATTTCGCCATCGACGAGACCGTGGGGAAAGAACAGATAGAAAAGTTCAAGGCCACCATAAACGGACAGAAACCGGCCACCATACCGGCCAATTATCTGGCATACGTGGAAAACAAACTGGAACATATTTACGCGCAGGGCGTCATGGACACGGAGGATTTCGACCAAATGCACAGCGATGAAGTGGCGTCTATCCGCATATTCGCACAGAACGTGGCCAAGGAACAACCGATGACTCAGGTCTTCTCGCACAAAACCGCATACGAATACCTTATCGACTTGGGAGAAGACAGCTTGCATTATGACCGCAGAGTATTGCGGAAATGCAACCTGAGCGACTATATCGTACCCAATCTGACCTACGACAAGACAAAATCCGAAGAATCCCGGAAAGACTTGCTGTCTTCTCTTTCCTATTCGTCCGGTATGGTCATGAGCGGGCAGAAAATTATAGACCGAGGGGATATCGTGGACAAGGAAACATACGACATCCTCACTTCTCTGGAAAAAGAATATACCCGCCGAAACACGTCCAAAATGCAGACGCATACGGTATTGCTCGGCCAAATGCTTTACGTGGCTCTCATCATTGCCTGCCTGACGTTGTACTTCAACCTGTTCCGCCGTGACTATCTGGCCAACACGCGCCACATCCTGTTCATCGCCTCCATGCCGGTCATCTACCCGTTGATAACTTCATTCCTCATCAAGCATAACCTGTTCAATGTCTACATCATCCCGTTCGCCATGGCTCCTATTTTCATCCGGGTGTTCATGGGTTCCCGGACGGCTTTTGTGACTCACGTGGCTACGGTGCTCATCAGTGCCATATCCCTGAAATACCCCTACGAGTTCATCGCCACACAGCTTGTGGCGGGCATGGTGGCCATCTACAGCCTGAGGGAGCTTTCCCAACGTTCGCAGCTTATCCGTTCGGCATTTTATGTCACATTGGCGTCTATAGCTTTTTACATGAGTATGGAACTTATTCACGAAAAAGACTTCGCACGCCTGGGTATGGCATGTATATCTATATTATCATCAACGGCATCCTCTTGTTATTTGCCTACCCGTTGCTGTTCTTGTTCGACAAGGTTTTCGGCTTCACCTCCAACGTGACTCTCGTCGAACTGTCCAACACCAACAACGAACTGCTGAAACGGCTCTCGGAAGTGGCTCCGGGCACATTCCAACACTCCATGCAGGTGGCGAACCTGGCTACGGAAGTGGCGAATAAAATCGGTGCCAAGGCACTGCTCGTCCGAACCGGAGCCTTATACCACGACATCGGAAAGATGAACAGTCCGGCCTACTTTACGGAAAACCAGAATAACTTCAATCCTCATGATCGTATCAGTTACGAACAAAGTGCAGCGATTGTCATCAGTCATGTCAAGGACGGACTCAAACTGGCCGACAAATATAACCTGCCGCAAGTCATAAAGGATTTCATCTCGACGCACCACGGCAAAGGCAAGACCAAATACTTTCTGATTTCATACAAGAACCAGAATCCGGACCAACCGGTAGACGAATCCCTTTTCACTTACCCCGGTCCGAACCCGTTCACGCTGGAACAGGCCATCTTGATGATGGCGGACTCTGTGGAAGCCGCTTCCAGAAGCCTGAACGAATACACGGAAGAGAGTATCAGCGGACTGGTGGATAAGATCGTGGACAGCCAAGTGCAGGAAGGATTCTTCAAAGACTGCCCCATCACGTTCCACGACATCACCGTGGCTAAAGACGTGTTCAAGGAAAAAGCTGAAGACGATTTACCACACGCGTATCAGCTATCCGGAACTGAAAAGAAATAAGCGTCCTGTCCTTACATGGGGTCTACGTCATAATAGATTTGGGCACTGCGGTAATCGGGATGTGCCATCAGGCTTTGGCGGAGATAAAGCAACTGTTCCCGAACCTTGGCCAGAGAAGCTCCGGGTTCTACTTTCACTACGATTTTACGGATGTAGAGCAATTGGATTCGTGCCACGGGCGGCGCGTCAGGCCCTAAAATACGGGAACCGAACACCTGGCGCAAACGGCTCCCCATTTCAGCAGCCAGATGGTCGAGCACATCTGCCCGCTTATGTTTCATATAGACATAAATCAAACGGCAAAAAGGAGGATATACAAACATCTGACGCTCTTCCATCTGCCCTACGTACAACCCGAAGTAGTCATGTTCCGTCACTTGACGGATGAGAGGCAGCTCCGGACTCTTGGTCTGCAGGATGACACGTCCCTGCCTGCTGCGGCGTCCGGCGCGCCCGGCCACTTGTGCCATCAACTGGAAGGCGCGCTCGAAGCTTCGGAAGTCCGGGATATTAAGCATGGCGTCGGCATTCAATATGCCGACCACGCTGACTCGTTCGAAATCCAATCCTTTGGTCACCATCTGCGTTCCGATAAGTACATCGGTCTTTCCGCTTTGGAAATCCTCCAAGATTCCTTCGTAGGCCGAACGTGTACGGGTCGTATCCAAATCCATCCGGGCCACGGCGGCCTCCGGAAAGACTTGATGTACGGCATCTTCCACCTTTTCCGTACCGAACCCTCGCTGCACCAGCTCCGTACCTTCACAGGCCGGGCAGCGAGTCGGCACGTTACACGTGTAGCCGCAATAATGGCAAGTCATTTGATTCAGTCCCTTATGGTACGTCAGGCTGACATCGCAGTTTTTGCACTTGGGCACCCAACCGCACGTGTGGCATTCTATCATCGGAGCGTAACCTCGCCGGTTCTGGAACAGTATGACCTGTTCCTTGTTTTCCAATGCCCGGCGCATCTCCTCCAACAAACGCGGCGAGAACGGACCGGCCATGCGCCTTTTGCGCTGTAGCTCTTTGATATCCACCACCTCGACTTCCGGTAAACGTACTTGTCCGAAACGTTCGGTCAGCTCCACCAAACCGTATTTGCCCATGCGGACGTTATAATAAGTCTCCAACGCCGGAGTAGCCGTACCGAGCAATGTACGGGCACCGTACATCCGGGCTAACATGATCGCCGCATTCCGGGCATGGTAACGCGGCGCAGGCTCCTGCTGTTTATAAGATTGTTCATGCTCTTCGTCCACTATGACCAGCCCCAGATGCCGGAAAGGCAAGAAGACGGACGAACGAACACCTACAATAATATCGTAAGGCTGTTCGGACAACTGCTTTTGCCAAATCTCGACACGTTCGGCATCGGGAAACTTGGAATGGTATACGCCCATACGGTTACCGAATACGCGATATAACCTGTCCGTCAACTGGGTGGTCAGCACAATCTCCGGCACCAAGTAAAGCACCTGTTTACCTTCGGCTATCATCTGACGAATCAGATGAATGTAAACCTCGGTCTTCCCGCTCGATGTCACTCCGTGAAGCAGGCATACCGGATGACGGGCAAAAGCTTCTTCCAGCTCCCGGAACGCCCGTACCTGTGCCTCACTCAAAGGAGAAACACCTATCGTTTCGGTGACCTCCGTATGCGCCAAACGGCCTATCTCGTATGGATAGGCCTCCAATACGCCCTTCTCTTCCAAAGCACGGCAAATCGCCAGACTGCCACCAACAGCTTCTACCAGGGCTTTCCGCCCCACCTCCGCCAGCATCTTCGGATTACGCAACCGGAAAGCCGTTCCGGCACCTGCCAGCTCTAAATACTTTAATAAAAGGGACTGCTGTTTGGGTGCTCTTCCTAAACCGTCAAGCAATTCATGAAGTTTGTCCTCGTCAAAATAGGTTTCCGATAAGCGCACATGTACTTCCGTACGTGGCTTATAGCTGCGTTTGACTTCCTCTTTCATGGCAAGGACACCCTTGTCCATCAAAGACCTTACCACCCGCAACACCCGAAAATCCTCACATTCTTTTTTTGAAGTTGCGTCACGGTCGATTCGGAACGTCTCGAAACCCAAGTAACGACCCGTTGCTCCCGTTCCGACAATACGGCATTTCCCGCATATTCACTGTTTACCACCACCTTGCTCTCGCTTTCCAGTTTCATACCGGACGGCAGGGCAGCCTTATACACATCCCATACGGCACAAAGGTAATAGTCTGCCAACCATCTCCAAAAATCCAACTGCACCGGAAGTAAAACGGGAGCCGAATCAAGTATCTCCCACACGGTCTTCACGGCATAACCTTGCGGCTGCCGCCCGTGAACGTCAACCACAATAGCCGTATAAAACTTTTTGGCTCCAAACGGCACGATAACCCTGCAGCCCGGCCGTACCGCCTCTTGCCGCTCTTCGGGCAAAGCGTATGTATAAGCCGCCGACAAAGGAAGAGGAAGAATGACATCTACAAACTTCATACGCACGGATTTTAATGCGTTACAAAAAATACGACAAAAAGAAGCTAACAAACAAAAGGAAAGCCGTCCGCTTCATGCAGACGGCTTCCGTTTATTCCATTTTTCTATCGGACTACATTAAAACAGGTAAGCCAAACGAACTTGCCATGTGTTGTTCTTTACGTCAAACTCTTTTATGACATCGCCCACACCGCCTAATTTTTCCGGTCTCACCCATGGCGATATTGTAGGTCACACCTACTTGCAAATGGCTAAGCAGCGTCACACCGGCTCCCACATTCCAACTGAACGTAGAGCGTTCCAAACTTCCGATACTTTCACCGGCATACTTTAAATTACGGCTCCCCAGATACCAGTTGTATTGCGGACCTGTAGCCAAATAAACGCCGACCAGACTGCTAAAACCAAAAATTATACCTTAAATTAATGGGGATCTCCACGTAAGGCATGGATTTGTTAGGCGTACTCCCGTTGACATTCTCCCCGTCTACTTCACCTGAAAATCCATCTTCATGTACTTCTGGGAATAGAGAAGGGAAGCATCGATACCCAAACCGATGACCGGCATGGTCATCTGCACTTTCGGTCCGACGAACCATCCCGTACGATTGGAAGCATCGAACAAGCCTCCGTCACCTTTTATACTTGCCTTACTCAAGTTCACACCGCCTTCAAGTCCCCCACTTGAACTGCGCATTGGCAGGTGCCGCCCATAAAAAACGCCACCATACACATCAATACTGCACTTAATTTCTTCATAGAAGTTTGCTTTTTATTTATTTCTTATCGAAAACAAAGATAGCAACTGTTTGCCGTACTTTCAACTTTTTCCGAAAATATATCTCTTTTTATTATCTACGTTGTCTGCGTACGGTCACTCTGGGCGTGGAGGATCCTCCCCCTCCGGAACTCCCCCTACGCGTCTTGGAAACCTTAGTCTTTTCTGCCTTTGCCTTTTTTCGAGTCGTCCGACGATGCCGAAGCACGACGCGAATTACGTAGTTCGGGAAGCTTTCTCCTTTTTCGTTTCTACAGCCTCCTTGGCTGCCGTTGAATCTACAGCCACCGAGTCGTCATGCCCCCAAACATGTTTTCAAAGTCGGAAAGTTGTTTCTCTATCCGCTTCTGTTCGTTGGCCATGGCACTGTCCGTCTTACAATAGTTAGCCAGCACCTTCCCCTGCATATTGTTCGTCTTATAAATCTTTCCGTCATACAGATTCATGGAGAAATAATCTGCCGCCGTCATGTTCGTCACGTTGTTATAATTGCTTGCCATCATCGCGTGACGGGCCAAATACGTACTGATATCATCATATTTAAGCCAGAACAAAGGATATGGGGTAGCCTCTCCGCCAAAATCATCTCCCATAAGCACCGGACATAAAGCCGTGACCTTTGTACGGAACGTCGAGGTCCTTTGGTCGAAATAAGAGCTCTCCTTTATATAATAACGGGGAACTTCAGCCGAGGGAATATCGCTGGCATTCACACGGGGACGCCCGTTCTGCTCCTCGTAATATATATGGTAACGCTCTAACAATTCTTTCACGTCCACCTTATCGCGCGAAGTAAAAGACTCGTTACCGTCCAGTTTATATTGGTATGCCGTAATCTTTCCCGTCAGCAATAAATCGAACAGATACGTAAACAGGTTTTATCTGGCCTGCGGAAGGCTCCACCGGATAATACAGGGGGCGTTCTTGTCCAACGTCAGATCCAACTGACGATACACATCGCGACGCCACACCACGTCCTCAGGCACTTCCACCGCCACTGGGAACTGCAAACTGGCACGGTCTACGGTTTTTCGGCCTTGTCTGCATCATTGGGTTTCACCCTGCGGCGAGCCGGCTGCGCCTCCGCCTGCACGTACAGGGCAACTCCTAACAAAACAAAAAACAGACGTTTCATCCTTATCTTATTTTTACTCATAGTCTTCATTTCCATCCATTCATTAGTTGACAATCACTTCCATAGAGCCGTCGAGCGTCCGCTCCGCCCCGTCGGGGCCTACGGCTCTTATACGGGAAATATAGAACCGTTTTCCACGTCCCAACGAACGGAACATCGAACGTTGCTGTTCCAGTGAAAGACGCGCTGTTCGACACCGCCGGTACGGCGTTACCCATATTGTCGAAAAACACCGTCTCGAACCCTTGCACCCGGAACTCTATATTCAAAAGTCCGTCGTCAATAGCGGCGCCGATGCCTTTCGTTCCCATCAACACTTGTTTGGACAAACGCCCGCCACGGAAACGGTTGCTGCCGCCTTCCGCCGCATACTCTATATAAGCCGACGGGTCGGGCAACACGCACACGAAAGGCAAACTGTCCCATCTTCTGCATACGTCCCTCCATATTGGCATTGACCGTAATCACGGCATCTTTGCCCACTTCTGCCGGTCGGGCTATATATTTGCCCGCCCCTGTGGGCTGCAACACTCCTCCGCTCATGGAAGCCACCACCTTATTGGCCGGAACCCCGGGAATAGACACGCTCATAGGGTTCTCATATCCGGCATACAACACATTCATCAAGTCTGCCGACACCGTAGCCGAAGGAGCCACCACGGTGTAAGGCTGAGAGAAGTCCCTGCGCACCATCTGGCCCGCCCGTCCATCATCTCGATATAACCTTTCAGCGTATAATCGCCCGTACTACTGCAAACCGTCTCATACAACCCGCCCGGTGAAGTGATTTGCCGTCCGTTGACATATACCGTCGGACGTTGGGTCGTATCCACGGCAGCCATGATGATCTGGGCACTGAATTTCCCGCCTTGTACCACCGTACGTGAAGCCGGTATCACAAACGCATTCAACTCGTTCACACGCAAGTCTTTCATGTCTATATTGGCCACCAAGGCATGAAGCACCTCTCCTTCGGCATACCGCACATCGCTCTGCAATTTGGAAAGCAAAGTGACGGCCGCAGCCACCGGCGTATTCTCAAACATATACTCCTGCCAATTCTTCCCTAAAGTACCGGCCTTGTTCGGAACCTCCGTACTCAGGTTGTCCGCAATGATTTTCTTCTGCGTCTCGTCTGTCAACATGCCGACGATGCTTTCACGAAAACTGTTGATGGCCGCGAACAACCTCTGTCCTTCTCCTCGGCGCGGCGCCAACATCACATGGGAAGCCGCCTCCAGATCCTCCTTGTTCTGCACGTCTTTCACGTCACCGTCTTCCCCGTCCGCCTGTTTCGATACTGACCTTCAGGGCTTCCGCATAATTATATAAGGAGTCTGAGATTTTCTTCACATACTGTGCCTTGTCGAACCATTCCTTCACTTTGGCCGGATTGGCCTCCATCTGTCCCTGCAAATCCTTATAAAGGGCTTCGTTGGACGCAGAAGCGTTCGCCGTAGTCCGCAGAAGGCTGTCTTCCACCAATGAAAAAACCGTTCAACACGTCGGAAGACACGTTCAGGGCCAACATAGCCATCAGCACCACATACATGAGGTTGATCATCTTCTGACGCGGAGACATTCTATTTTGCTGGGATGCCATTTCGTATTCCTTTCTGATTAATCCGTTTATTCTGTTATCGAACCGCCCGGCGTATGCTTCATGTTCACCGTCAAGGCCTGAATCATACGGTTGTAAATGCCGTTCAATTCTTCTATCTGACGCGCCATCTTGCGGGTCTGTTCATTGATTTGGTCTATCAGTGCCCACCTGCGTACTGATACTCTTCAACTGCATCTCGTATATCGTATTGATGCCCGTCAGCGTACGGTTCAGATTATCCATCTCCTTGGCATCACGCGTCATGTGTTCAGCCTGTTCGGACACACGCGCCAAGGTTTCGGTCAACGTCTTCAGCTCTTCCACATAATTTTCAGCCGCCTCCTTCATTTCGGGAGTAGAAGCGTTACGGGCATCTTCAAGCACTTTCGCAAAAAGTTCTGCGTTGGAAGCATTCACCATATCGGCCAAAGCCTTTATATCCAACGCCTGCTGCCCCACGCTGCCCTGCACGCCTTGTGTTCCGCCGCCTGCTGCGCCAGACACGTCCGGATTTACAGTAGCCGCTGCCCCGGAAAGAGGGATGCCTCCATTTCCTCCGACTACGACCGGCCCTCCCACGACTATGGGCTGGGATACCCCTCCACCGGACACAACCGGTTGGGCCACTCCGCCTTGCGCAGCCTCAGGAAAGGTTCCCGGCTTCCTTTTCGCCGACAGCCTCTTCGTCCCAATCCTCTTCATCGAAGCCAGACTCACCCGGTCTTCATCGCGCTTCAGTTCTGCCGGACGGTCGAAACCGGAGATGAAAAACACCAGAACCTCCGTCCCCATACCGATGAACAACATCGCATTGGCCCCGGGAATATGAGTCAGTTTGAACAAAGCTCCAAGAATAACCACGGCCGCTCCCCAACTGTACGCATAATTCAGGAATGTCTGTCCGGGCACCGACTCAATCCAATCCTGAATACGGATAATTATGTTTTTCTATTCTTAGCCATATTTTTACCTCTTTAATCTTTTTTATTTACGTTTATTGGTTGTCCCCGATACAGAACGTACACAACGGAAACCGATGTACGAACGCGGTTGGTTTTGATATTCGTATGAACGCCATACGGAACGTATCATGGATTCCGGGTCTTTCCACGAACCGCCCCTCACCGACTTCTTCTTCAGGCGATAAGGATCTTCTTTCGCGGCATTGTATTTCAGTTCCGGATTCATGTCGCTCATGCCGTCCACACCCGATTCGGTGTACACCGTACTCGTCCATTCCGCCACATTTCCCGCCATGTCGAACAAACCGTTGGAATTGGCCGAATAGGAACCGCATTTGGAGGTTATCAAGCTCCCGTCGTCCGTATAGTCCCCACGGTCGGGTTTAAAGTTGGCATAATAACAGTCTTTCTCGCTTTTCACCCCTTTTGTCTCCCACGGGAACAAGGCTCCTTCGGGACCACGTGCGGCAAATTCCCATTCCACCTCTGTCGGCAAACGGTAAGGCTGTATCTGACTGGCTGCGGCTCCCAAGCCACGTTTCAGGAACTCCGTACGCCAATCGCAGAAAGCATTGGCCTGTTCCCAGGTCACACCGACCACCGGATAATCGTTATAAGCCGGATTGGAGAAGTATTGCAACATGTAGCGTTCGTTTTCCGCATTGGAAAAATCGTTCACCCAACACGTCGTATCGGATAAATATTCACGATATAAGTATTCAGGAAATCATGCAGTCCCGAAAGCGGGCGGGTGATGGTTTCACGCACGATACGCCCTTCGTCGTCGATGTAAGCTGTATCTTTGGAAATCATGACCACTTCGTCCGCATCCACGGCATGGTCGGTATTCAGGTTGCGTTCATCCGGATTCAGACGGTGCTTGCGCAAAGCGGCAGCGGTATAATCGAACACCTCATAACGGTAATTCATCTGGCGCGCATCCAACATCCGCTCCCCCGTGGCCGGATTCGTCACGTACACACTTTCTATGGCTCTCAACTCATCTTCGTTCGGGCGTTTCCAGGGTATCGGCTTTTTTTCCAGTTCAGATAAAGTCACAGGATTCCCGAACTTGTCCTCCTCTATCTTGTAGGTCTCGTCGCCTGCGTATGCCGGATCGGCCAGGCGTTCGCGGATAATAAGTCGCGCACCCAAAAAGACAAACTGGCGATATTTGGCATTCGACACTTCATTCGCGTCCATCAGAAGCCGTCGACCGAAATTTCCCGGGTAGGAATGGTCATTCCCCACAACGAATCGGTTTCTTCCGTACCGATTTTCAATGAACCTTTCTTCACGAAAACCATCCCGTAAGGAGCCGGTTCACTGTAGGCCGTTCCCCGACACCGGTCACTTCTCCACCCGTGGCGGTGGATGCCGAACGGGGACAGACAAGCACTGAACGCCAGACCTGCCATTATGCCCCATATCAACCCACAACACTTCATATTCATTATTATAATATTCTTACGCTTTTATGTTTATTCTTTCCTTTCTTGAACAGATTCAACTCCGTCTTATAGCCGATGATGATCTCATGACTGCCGTTCAATGCCCCGATGCCGGCCGTGTACATTTCGTACGCATAACCGAGATTGATGCCATGAAAGTCTCCGCCGAAGAGGAAACTGACCGAATTCATCGGACTGTACGACACCCCGCCGTACAACTCATGCTTGCTGCCATGATAAGCGATGCGTCCGTCATATCCGCCCGGAAACCCACGGCATCGGAACGCAGCATGGCGGTCGTATGTATGGTATATAACGGACTTTTAAGCCGTATATTGTACCCGCCGTCAAATAATAAGAAGGAGAGACCTTAAATTCGTTCACTTTTCCTCTCCCAACGTGACGGTCGGCGGTACAGTGCATCATGGCAAAACCGGCATACCACGACTTACGGGCATACTGGATGCCGAAATTCATATCGAAACCGGCCCCGTTGGCCTCAGCCGTAGGAAAGGCCGGGTCGCCGGACTCTCCCAAATCCAACTCTCCCCCGTCGAACGTCTCACTGAGCATGGACAAATGGATACCTCCGCTCAGTTTGCCTCCCCACAAAGGCTGATGATAAGCATATTGCAGAAAAAACTTCTGGTGCTTGAACAGACCGATCTGGTCGTTGGTGAACCCCACTCCGGCACCGTGCCTCGCGCTGATGAAAAACAACGGCAGATCCACGTAAGCAAACATTACGGCGGGGGCGTTTTCAAAACCAGTCATCTGCATGCTGTAAGCTCCTTGAAAGTTCAGCATGGGAGACTGTCCCGTCGCTGCGGGGTTATAAAAGGGCGTCATGGCCCAATAATTGACAAAAGACGGGTCGTACTGAGCCTTGACCCACCGGGGCAACAAGCTCAATATCAAGATAAACCCTATCAGTTTTCCCTTTGTCCTCACTGTCTCTACAACCGTTGTACTTTAAGAAAACAGAATCTTTTTCTTTTTATTGTCCGGCATCGCACGAAAATCGCGGTTTCAGGTAAAACAATGGAGCGGATGCACTTACACCCGCTCCAGTAATCATTTCAGGTTTTCCGTATTTCCAAGTCCGACGCACATCAATACTCGTCCTCGTTGAAAAGAAAATCCTCCTTCGTCGGATAGTCCGGCCAAACATCCTCTATCGTCTCATATATTTCGCCTTCATCCTCTATTTCTTGCAGATTCTCGATCACTTCCAAGGGAGCGCCAGAACGCATCGCATAATCAATCAGTTCATCCTTGGTGGCAGGCCATGGCGCATCTTCTAACTTTGAAGCCAATTCCAGTGTCCAATACATAGTCCTTAATATTTATAACAACTTCGTTTTTCTATTTTGTGCGCAAAAATAATAATATTTTCGATACCATCAACGTTTCTTCCACACAATTTCATCTTTCCCCTCAATAAATAGCATTTTACGGGACAGCACAAACAGATAATCGGACAAGCGGTTGACATACGCACAAACCTCCGGCATCACCGGCGCACTTCCGGACAGTTCCAGAATACGCCGCTCCGCCCTGCGGCACACGGTACGGCAGACATGGCACACGGCCGCCCCCGGGAGCCGCCGGGAAGCACGAATCCCCGCCATCCGGGAAGCCCGTCTTCCGCCTCATCTATGGCTTGCTCCAGACGCGTCACGTCTTCTTCCGTCACCACCTCCCGGCCAAGCTTTTCCGCATGTGAGGGCTCCGTAGCCAGATAGGCCCCTATCGTGAACAAGTCACATTGGATGCCTGTCAGGAACTTGCGGTCTTCTTCATGCTCCAAATAAGTAATCAATTCGCCGATGTGGGCATTCAGCTCATCCACCGTCCCATACGCTTCCACGCGGACATCCGTCTTGGACACCCGCACGCCCCCGCTCAGGCTGGTCATTCCCCGTCGCCCGTACGGGTATATACTCTACTTTTCTTCATCCTTCCGTATATTTAAAAATTCACAATATAATCTTGCCGTTGCTTGGAACGGTCATAAAACACAAGACCGTAGTCGTAGAGGTCGAAAGTCACCACGGCTTCCGGCAAGCGTTTCACGTCGTTCCACGCCCGCAAAGCCGCTTTTGAAGCCCGTATGCCGAAAAGGAGGCACACCGAACACCTTGTCGACGGACGTGAAACCACAGCCGTCCAATGCCGGGGCGCAATCCCCCTCCCCACGATCATCAGTTCCTTCTGCCGCACGAAACCTCCGTTCTCCCGTACCCTCACCTTCCAAAACAAGTCCTGGCATACCGCGGCCGAACGGCATCCCGCTGCCAAGTAAGCCGTTTCCGCCTCTTTCACGTGCCCATATATCCGGATCAGCGAGGGATGCACGTAATTGACAGACGAAAAGAAACTTGCGGCATTTCAACCGATGCAAGCCCCCGCACAGGCAAACCACGGGATAACGTTTCTTCAGTTCCCGATAGGCGTAATATTCCCCACGCTCATACACCACATACGTCAGGAAGTCGAACGCAAAGGGAGAATGCACACCGTATCCGCGCCGATGCCTGAACCTTTTCAACCAAATCCATTGTCTACAGAGCATTCTTGTATCATATATTTGTTCTTGTCCAACAAAGTTAGCACAAAAAGCACTCCGTATTGATATAAATCAAGAAAAAGCCGTTTTTCGATATTAAAAGCCGGATATTTTGCCGGAAAGACGAAACTCCCTACCTTTGCATCGTGTTTTTCATAGTATTAGATTTAAGGTTAACAAAGGTTGGGTCAGAGCGCTGACCCTTTTTTTATGCCCTACGGTGAAGCCTAAAAAACAGGACATTACAGTCTCGCATCTCCGCTCTCTCCGCACTTCGCGTAACCACCTCACCCACAATAAAATACAAACCTACAGAGAACGGCAAAAAATATCCTGCAAACGATTTTCCAATCTCCTGCGAACGATTTTTCGTTTGGCGCAGAACAAAAATCATTTGCCGCAAGGTAAATCCGACCACTCCTCGAGACATGATTTCATTTGACAAAGCCCTGCTTCCAAAGTCCGGCACGCCCACCCACGGTATGCACTTCGCAGTCCTCCCCGTCCGGGGTATCTTGCAAAAAAAAAAATAAGGCAAACCTCACTGACTTTCAAAAAAAAAAAAACGTTTCTTTATACCTCCAAACAGGAACTTGAACAAACCAGCATAGAAAAAGACATGGAACTACAGACGCATACCGACACAGCATACCGGCAACTGCTTCCCACCGAAATCCGACAACTGGAACAGCAAGGCTGCACGGCCGAGAACTGGCAACTGATTGAAGTCCATCCGGATATCGACCTTCGCCATCTGGCGTACGTGCATTTTCCGGCTCCAACCGTATCGGGAATTTCAAAAGACCGTCACGCTGCCGGGCGGAATCACGTTCCATACGGGTATCCGCCATGCCACGCTGCACTGTACCACCGTGGGCGACGACTGTCTGATTGCCCACGTCCACGGGTATATCGCCCATTACGACATCGCCCCGGGCTGTATCATCCTCCATACGGACACCATTGCCATGACCGGCCCGTCCGCCTTCGGCAACGGCACGGAACTCCATGTCATGAGCGAAAGCGGAGGACGGGACATCCTCATCCACGACCGCCTGTCGGCACAGGAAGCGTACATGCAGGCCGTGTACCGCCACGATGCCTTGTTTACGCAAAACCTCCGCCGGTTGGTTTCGGACTACGCCGCACAGCAAACCGGCAACCGCGGCAAGATAGGCGAGGGCACACGGATACTCCGCTGCGACCTGATCCGCAACGTGAAAATCGGGCCTTGCAGCCGTCTGGAAGGTGCCGTCCGGTTGGAAAACGGCACGATATGCAGCCATCCGGACGCCCCTACCTTCGTGGGCGACTTGGTCATCGCCCGTGATTTCATCCTGCAAACCGGCAGCCATGTCGCCGACGGCGCGACGCTCACCCGTTGCCATGTAGGACAAGCTTCCTCCATCGGGCACGGATTTTCTGCCACAGATTCCTATTTCGGTTGCAACTGCCAGGCGGAGCAGGGTGAAGCATGCGCCATCCTGGCCGGTCCCTATACGGTGACGCACCACAAGTCCACGCTGTTGATAGGCGGCATGTTCTCGTTCATGAACGCCGGTTCGGGCACCAACCAGAGCAACCACGCCTACAAGCTCGGCCCCCGACACCACGGTGTGCTGGAACGGGGATGCAAAACCGCTTCGGGCAGCCACATCTCGTGGCCCGCGCATATCGGAGCGTTTTCGCTGGTCATGGGACATTGCGCCCCGGTACCGACAGCAGCGAATGGCCATTCTCTTACCTCGTGGAGCAAGGCTCGTCCCATTACGTGATTCCCGGCATTACCCTGAGGGGCGGGAACGCGCTGCGCGACATCGGGAAATGGCCTGCACGCGACGGCCGCCTGCCCCAAGTGCCTCAAACGGACCGGGTCTCCTTCGAAGCATTCTCTCCTTATACGATGGGGCGGGTGTTCCGGGCACGGATTACCTTGGAAGAACTAAGCGGACGCTTCGACGCGGAGACCCAAGAAATCACATGGAACGGCCTGCGGCTCAAAGAGAAATCGGTGAAGCAAGGCATAGAATGGTACCGGCTGGCTTTAGACCGTTACTTGGGCGAACAACTGATCCGGCAATTAGAGGCGCACGAAGATATGCCCGTGGACAGCTTATATGAAACCCCTGCGTCCCCGCGCGACATGCAGCGACCGTTGGGGAGACATCGGCGGCATGCTGGCACCCATAAGCGAAATCAACGACATTACCAGAATCATCGCCACAGGACAACTCGACCGCATAGAGAAATTGGGAGAACGGATCCGGCTTATCCATGACCGGTATGACGACTTCGCCTGGGCTTGGACGTGGAACCTCTTGCACGAGATATACCCCGATGCCTACGGTAAGGACTTTATCCCGTCGCTCCGCCTGCCCGTCATCCGGAAATGGGAAACCGCCGCCACGGCACTCAACCGGCAAATCATAGCCGATGCCACAAAGCGACATCTCGACAGGTTCCCTTGCCGGTTTCGGTATCGACGGCGGTGAGGAAACCGCCGTGGACGACGCGTTGGCCGTCCGGGGCACCGTACAACAATGCGGTATCATCCAAAAGTTGGAAAAGCAACAAACGGAAATCAAAGAAAAGGCCGGATACTGGCTACATAAATTAACCCTTTAACCCCATACGACTATGAACAGACAGCAAAACCCTTCACCGGAAAAACCGTACTTCACGTGTAATGACAGCGTGGCCGGACGCCCTGAAACTGTTCTTTTTCGGCTTCTGGATGTTTTTCGGCATTTATTACAGCGACGTGCTTTACATCGCCCAACAGTACAGTTTCTTCAGCACAGCCCAAGGAGCCATGCGCCCGCTATGGGAAACCTCTTACGGTTCGTTGTGGATTATCGGGCGTGCCTTGCTCCAAGCGTTCCATTCGCCCTTTTGGGGCGGTGCCCTCCTGTCGGGCATGCTTACCCTCATCTCTTGGCTGTTCGGTTATGTCTTCAGGTTGCGCGGCCGATTCGGATACCTGAAATACATCCCGGCATTCGTTTTTATTTATGTGGTCGTCTACCACGGTTTCGACATTTACTATCAGACGGAAACGGGCAAACTGCTCGGCATTCCCTTCTGCATCCTCCTCATTCTGGCCTGCCAAGCCGTCTTCGTTCGTTCTTTCAGTCGGAAAAAACTCTCGGGGTTGTTCACCCCACCGGCTTACAACCGTCCGCTCGACGAATGGAAAGCCATGGGATTCATCCTCATCTTGGGAGCCGGAGCCGTGGGCATGAACGAATGGCAGCGCCCCTACGTGCGCCCTACCGCCAGGATGCAGCGCGAACTGGAACGGCAGGACTGGAAGGGCATGCAAGCCACCGCTTCCCGCCCGACCTGACCTACAGCACGGTGGCGGCTTACTACGCCATTTCGCGAATGGAAGACGAAAACGACGTGCCCAAGGTACCCATAGACATGTTACCGCCGACAAGCCGCCCCATTTACCTGCATAACCGCGACGGTAACCTCGAAAACGCCCGGAATTACTTCCTGATGGACTATTGCATCGCTTCGAACAATACTCCATCGCTTACGAACTGGGCAAGGCGGACCTGAATACCAATGGCCCGTCTCCGCTCCTGCTCAAACAGATGGTACGGATTTGCCTGGCCTTACATAAAAAGAAGAAGCACGTTCTCACCTGAACGTGCTCCGTACGCTTCCTTTCGAGAAGGACTTCATCGAGACCTACGCCCCGGAGGCACAGGAATAGGAAAAAGGGATTTCCTCCTCCCTCCGGGCTTATTCCGCCCGCTTGACAGCCAAGACCAGTTCGGCGGACTTCAGTCCTTTGGCTTCCGCTTTCAGACGAAGGGTTCCGGCTTGTCCCTTTTCCGCCACGATCGCGGTCATCTGTCCGTTGAACACCGGCATTTGCGGCCGGCCGAACGGTTCAAGGCATACGGGGTTGCCGTTGGCTCCGGCCTTGTAATACCCGGCTCCACGGACAGAAAACTTCACCGTATGCTGTGCGTCGGGACAGAGGTTGCCCTCGCGGTCCACCACGCTGACCGTGACAAAAGCCAAGTCCTCATCCCGCAAATCCGCGTCCAACGTGTCCTTGTCGGCCTTCAATACGATGCGGTAAGGCTTACCTGCCGTACGGACGATCTGCTCCGCACGCTTCCGTCCGTTTTCGTCGTAGGCCACAGCCTTCACCTCGCCCGGCTCGTAGCGCGTGTCCATCCACATCAGCCGGTAACGTTTCTGGCGGGCCAAAGCACGGCGTGCCTCATCGTTTTCCGTCTCGTCGAGCTTGACAGTGGTGTCTTTGTACGTTTCCCTTGGCTCTTGCCATTGATGAAAAGTTCCACTGTGGGGTAATTGGTGTACACGAATACCGGGGGTCACCTCGCCTTCACGCCCCGGCCAGTTCCAGTGCGGAAGGATGCAAGGTTTCCGCTGCCTTGTTCCATTGGCTGCGGTAAAGGTAATAACGGTCCTTGGGCAGGTAAGCCAAGTCGATGATGCCGAACAGCGAAGAATGGCTGGGCCAATCGTCATAATACGGCGTCGGCTCGCCCAAGTAGTCGAAGCCTGTCCACACGAACTCGCCCATATCGTAGGGCAAATCCTCGGACAAGATAAAGTTGTCCTCCGGCAAGTCGCTCCACGGGCAATGTTCCACATCGTAGGAAGACGACTGGTGGTCGTCGTATTTGCCCCGGCCTTGCGTTCCACAGGGAACTTATACACGCGCCGCGCGAGCTTACCGTAGAAGCCGTTTCCGACCCCAGTACCACTTGCTGCGGCAATGCCTTATGCTTTCTGGTAAAGATGGGAACGGTAATTGAAGCCCGGGATGTCCATGATGGCCGCCACGTGGCTCTTGATGGCGGCATCCACACGGTCCATGCCCTGTGTGTAGGGCCGCGGGGTCTTCGCGGTGCACGATGTCCTGCATCATCCGACAAAGCTTTGCTCCCTGCGCCGAACCTTGGTCGGGCACCTCGTTGCCGATGCACCACATCACGACCGCCGGGTCGTTGCGGTAATGACGCACCACATTCACCAAATCGCGTTCCACCCACTCGTCGTAGTACTTGTTATAACCGTTGGCCATTTTCTTGGCTTTCCACTCATCGAAAGTCTCCACCATCAACAGCATCCCCATCTCGTTGCAGGCTTGCACCAGTTCCGGCGACGGCATGTTGTGCGACGTGCGGTAAGCATTGCTGCCCATGTCCTTCAGCATCTTCAGCCGGTAACGGATGGCCTGCATGTTCACCGCCGTGCCCAACGGTCCCAAGTCGTGATGGTTGCACGTGCCGCGGAAGACCAACCTTTTCCCGTTCAACAGGAAGCCTTTTTCGGGGACGACTTCAATCGTACGGATGCCGAACGTAGTCTGGTAGGTATCGCTCAAACGTCCCTGATAGTACACCTCCGTGTCCGCCCGGTAGAGGTTCGATGTTCGCAATCCCACAACAGGGGGGCGGTCCACCACGAAATCCTGTTCGAGCACGCCTTCGTCATACAGCGACAAGACGGTTTCGCGCTCCGCCACTTTTTGTCCTCCGGGGGCACGCAGGACAGTTTTAGACGGATGTCCTTGCAGTCCGTGCCGTCGGGATATTCCAGTTCCGTACGCACCTTCACTTTCGCAAAATCCTCACGCACCGTCGGCGTGGCGACAGTCGTACCCCATGTACGTACCCCGACTTTGCCCCGACACGACCAGATGCACGTTCCGGTACAACCCGGCCCCTGGATACCAGCGCGAGCTTTCGGGTTCATTCTCCAAGCGCACCGCCAACACATTGTCTTTTTGCGTTCACGGCATCCGTCACATCGAAATAAAAGGAATTATAGCCATACGGCCAATTCCCCACCTTCTTTCCGTTGACATAGACTTGCGCGTGGCTCATCGCCCCGTCGAACATCAGCACCACGCGCTTGTCCGCCCCTGAAACCAGGTACGTCGAAATGCAGCCTATACCAGCCTACGCCAACGAAAGGCAGTCCTCCCGTACGTCCGGACTGGTTCTGGGCTTCTTTCTGTCCGTCCTGCTCGATGGCCATGAACTGCCGGTCGTTGTTCGCATCGAACGGCCCGCTTATCGCCCAATCGTGGGGCACGGACACGCGTTCCCACTTTCCGTCGTCCACCTGCACTCCGCCGAACGAAGCGTCGTCTGCACGGGTAAACCGCCATCCGTCCCGCAGCAGCACCGTTTCCCGTTCTCCACCGGCCTGCATCCCCAAACAGAAGAGCAAGCCCCACACATACAATAACAGTTTTTTCATATTTCTCAGGTTAATGATGAATAGATTCGTCGCCAGCGAATACACCACGTCCATGATTTTCCGCCCGATTTCCTCCGCCTCAGCCTGCGTGGCTGCCCTCGGAATACACACGGATAATCGGTTCTGTGTTACTCTTGCGCAAATGAACCCATTTATCGGGGAAATCAATCTTCACTCCGTCGATGTCGTTCACCTCTTCGTCCTTATACATGTCTTTTACTTTCTCCAGAATGGCATCCACATCTGTCTCCGGCGTCAGGTCGATACGGTTCTTGGCCATGAAGTATGACGGATAGGTGGCACGCAGTTCGGACATTTTCTTTCCCGTCCGGGCCAGATAGGTCAACACGAGGGCAATGCCGACCAATGCGTCGCGCCCGTACTGCGCCTCCGGATAAATCACCCCGCCGTTACCTTCCCCGCCAATCACGGCACGGGTCTCTTCATCTTGGCCACCACGTTCACCTCGCCGACCGCAGCCGCGCTGTATTCCCCTCCGCGCATACGGGTCACATCGCGCAAGGCACGGGTGGAACTCAAGTTAGACACCGTGTTCCCCGGCGTATGCTGCAACACATAGTCCGCCACCGTCACCAAGGTATATTCCTCGCCGTACATCGTCCCGTCCTCGCAGAACATGGCCAGACGGTCTACGTCCGGGTCTACCACGAATGCCAGATCGTGGCCGCCTTTTTGCATCAAAGCCTTGATATCGCCCAAGTTCTTTTCCAAAGGTTCGGGGTTATGGCCGAAGTTCCCCGTCGGCTCCGTAAACAGCCCCGTGACCTGCTTCACTCCTAATTGTTCCAACAACCGGGGCAGGATGATGCCGCCCACGGAATTGACCGTGTCTATGGCCACGCGGAAATGTGCCTTGCGAATCGCCTCCACGTCCACTAATTTCAGGTTTTTGACCAAGTCGATGTGCTTTTGGTCGTACGTCTGGTCTTCCCGATAGTGCCCCAGATGGTCCACGTCGGCATATTCAAACGCCTCTTCCTCGGCCAACCGCAACACTTCGTTTCCCTCCTCCTGATTGAGGAATTCCCCTTTTTCATTCAATAATTTCAAAGCATTCCACATCCTGGGGTTATGCGAGGCCGTGATGATGATGCCGCCGCAGGCTCCTTCCATCGTCACCGCCAGTTCGGTGGTCGGCGTGGAAGCCAGTCCGATGTTGACCACATCGAACCCCATGCCCATCAGTGTGCCGCACACCACATTCTTGACCATCTCGCCGGAAATGCGTGCATCCCGTCCCACTACGATGGTATTGCTCTTCACCGTAGTCGTCCGGCGAATCCATGCGGCGTATGCAGATGTAAACTTCACAATGTCCAACGGATTCAGCGTGTCGCCCACGTGGCCGCCAATAGTTCCGCGTATGCCTGAAATAGATTTAATAAGTGTCATAATAAGAGTCTTTATGTGTATAATTGAGTTTCATAATAATTTTACTTGGGGCAAAGATAGATATAAAAACAATAAACGGCGGACATCACCTAAGAAATTCTTGGTAGAAATTTATTGATGGGAGATTTTATTACTATCTTTGTACTTATCAAACCTAAACGAAATATCATGAAACGTAACATTGCACTCGGTATTGCATTTTGCTCTTCTCTCTTCGTATGGGGACAAGGGGAAAACGCAGCGCAAACCTCTGCCACCCCAGAGGCCTTAAGCCAGAAAGTAGAAAAATTCGGTACGGCCATTCCCCAAGAAAAAAGTCTTTCTCCACATCGACAACACCTGCTATTTCGTAGGCGACACGATATGGTATAAAGCCTACGTCACGCGCTCAGACCGGCAGACCCTGACCGACCTCAGTAAAATATTATATGTAGAACTGCTCACACCCGACGGTTATCTGGTAGAACGTCAACAGTTGGAAATGCCGGACGGGACGGGACACGGGGCTTTTGCGCTTACCGACTCCCTGTACGCCGGATATTATGAATTAAGGGCATACACCCGTTGGATGCTGAACTTCGGGCAGTATGAACACCCGCATTCAAAATGGACGGAACTGATGTTCTACTTTAAATCAATGGCCAAAGACTTTTTCGGGATTATGATAAGATTTATTCACGCGTATTCCCGGTATTCGACCAACCGCAAACTCCCGGAGATTACGTCAAAGACATGACGCTCAGGCCGATGCGAAGATACTTCAAATCCGACAAAGGCAAGCCGAAACTCGATCTCCGCTTCTATCCCGAAGGAGGAGACATCGTGGAAGGCACTACCGGAAGAGTAGCGTTCGAAGCCAACACCGAGGAGGGAAAACATATCGACATCGAGTTATCCATACAGGATAAAAACGGGAAGGAAATTGCCCGGACCAAAAGTACGAACCGGGGACGCGGCATATTCACTTTACCGGACATACCGGCTGAGAGAAATATAAAGCCGTATTCCGATACGAAGGATATGATTATACATACGCATTGCCCGAACCGACAAAGGAGGGCTGCGCCATGGCTGTCGTACAAAAAGGGGAGGTCGTCAACGCCTCTATCCAATCCTCCGGCCTTCCGAACCCGAAACCAGCTATCGGCCTGCAGATCATGCACAACGGTGTATCGAAAGCCTATTATGACATCAAGCTCGACGACGGCGGCAAAGCGACCGTAGAAATTCCGTCCGACCAGCTTCACGGGAGTAAACCAGTTTACGCTGTTCGACGGGGAAAGGACGTGTACGCCGACCGCCTGATATTCGTCAACCACCACGAATATGACACACCGCAATTAACCGTCGACGGGGTAAAAGCACAATACGAACCTTTCGAGCCCATCTCCCCTGCAACCCAACTGACGAACCCGACCACCGGCACACCCAATGTGTCATTGGCGATACGGGACCATGCCACGGACGAACTGACATACGATAACGGCAACATCCTCACGGAAATGCTGTTGGGAAGCGAACTGAAAGGTTTCGTCGAGAATCCGGGTTACTACTTCGAAGCGGACGACAGTATCCGCCGCCAGGCACTTTGATCTCCTCATGATGGTACAGGGATGGCGACGTTATTCGTGGAAAACCATGTCGGGCGTCGAACCCATGACCGTCCAGCACATGCCGGAACAACTGCAAACCTTTTCCGGTTGCGTGAACAGAATAGAAGACTTCCGGTTGGCCTACGGAACGTATGTCAAAGAAGAAACTGGTTACCCGGAACAGGAACCATGCGCTCCGGACACTTCCGTAGAACGGGACGCCACCATAGAAGACATCATGGAAGCCGCAGACCATCCGAACCAAGAAAACAATGGACTTGAATCCGGCAACACCACAGACAATAACCCGCTGACCCAAATGCTTCAGGACAACCAACGTGATCCGTTCACCACGGGCTCCATCATGAGCAACCTGAAAGAAGAAGTCAATGTATGGCCCACATTCATACAAGGCAACCAGACCATGGACCTCATGCAAACGACGGAAAACGGAATGTTTTATATGAAGACGCCTTTACTTTACGACAAATACATCCTGTTCCTTCCGGCTGCGGACAAAGATAAAGGTCAGGATTACATCAAAGACAAAATGAAGAAGGACTTCACCAACGAGGAGGCTTATCGGACTATTTTGTCAAATTGAACCGGTTCAATCCCTTATTCCCCAAACCGTATGGCTATTACCAGGATGCGCCGCGCTATGACGCAGACGAACGGTTCGACAGCCAAGGCGGCCAAACATCTTTCACAGACCGCCAGCTTGCCACGATAACCGTACGCACCAAACGGGGAGGACTGCGCAAGCTCGACCTTAGCAAACCGGCCTTGGTAGTCGACGCTTACGAGGCATTCAACCTCACGGCCGACTATGGCATGAGCACCGGTACGCACAACTGGGTCACCTTTCCGCAGCAAGTCGCCCTGACCTATATCGGAGATATGGGCATGGACAGGACTATTTCCTACAAGTCCGGTATGACGGCAAACCGATAAACCTGAAGAGTACCCGCAAAAACGTTGCTCCGCCACGCATGGCCAACGGCACGCAAATTGAGATTCCTCCCGTCATCACGGCCGGAGAAGGCAAAATGGAAGCTTACAGACACCTCCGAAACTTGGACAAGCTTTATATTTACACGGATTACGCTCCCCCGCGAACAAGGCAGCGCGAGGTACAAAGGCGACAACCAACCGGATGTCATCATCGACTACCGTCTATTTCCCAACGACGGCTACCAGCCTACATACCGTGACCGACGCTACGTGTTGGACGGATACGCCGTATGCGAAGACTTTATAGTCCCGACTACAGCCAAAAGCCCCTGCCGGACACGAAAGACTACCGTCGTACCTTATATTGGGTCCCGAACGTGAAATTCGATGCCGCAGGAAAGGCCACCGTCAATTTGTATAACAACAGCAAACCCACGGTACTCAGCATCCAAGCCGAGGGCATTACGACCACGGGCACCCCATCGTATGGAACAGCAAAAATTAAAACCAGAACTTACCCCCAATCCCTAAAAGCCATGAGGAATTACACTTTTCTTAGCATGTTCAGGAAATACGTGAACTCCAGCCTGATTCTGATTATCGTCACGATTGTAGCCATGATAGTGGCCAATTCCGGTTGGGGAGACGCCTACCGTTCCTTGTGGGAGAAGCCGGTCAGTTTCTCTATCGGTAACTTCAATCTGTTCAGCCACGGTAAAGAAAGCCTCAGCCTGATGGACTTTATCAACGATTTCCTCATGGCTTTGTTTTTCTTTTCCGTGGGACTGGAAATCAAAAGGGAAATCCTGGTGGGAGAACTGTCTACACTGAAGAAAGCCTTGCTCCCCATCATCGGAGCCTGCGGCGGCATGGCCATCCCCGTACTGATTTTTTTTCTCACCTGCCCTGACGATGCCCTTATGCTACGGGGGACGGCCATCCCCATGGCTACCGACATCGCGTTCTCATTGGGGGGTACTCTCCATGTTCGGCAAACGAGTCCCCATCGGCCTGAAGATATTCTTGGCGACGTTGGCCGTGGCCGACGATTTGGGCGGCATTCTGGTCATTGCCGTTTTCTATTCATCCGAACTACATTTGCAATACCTGGCTTATGCCGGTATCCTACTTGTGATTTTAGCCATCGGCAACCGACGCCACGTCATATCCAAGATGTTCTACATCGTCATCGGAACATTTGTCTGGTACTCCCTGCTGAACTCCGGCATTCACGCCACCATAGCCGGGTGGTCGTAGCATTTTTCGTTCCGGCACGCCCCGGAGTCTCCGCCCTTCACTTTGTCAAACATCTGCGAAACAAAATCAACCGTTTCCCCATAGACCAGGCAACCACCAACCACAAGGGGACTACTATCCTGTCCAATGAGCAAATCATGTTGCTCAAAAAACATAGAACATGCCTCGGACCGTACGATTAGCCCCCCTTACAGGATTTGGAAGACGCTTTACAGAACCCCATCAACTATTTCGTGATTCCGGTCTTCGCATTCGCCAATGCAGGAGTGAACTTGGAAGGCATCAGTATGGACAGTCTGCTCAACGGCGTAGGCCTGGCAGTCTTTTTAGGATTGGCCGTCGGGAAGTTCGTAGGCGTATTCTCGTTCTCCTGGCTGGCAGTCAAGTTGGGATTCGTCCAACTGCCCCAAGGCTGCAACTGGAAAAACTTTTTCAGCGTCTGCATGCTGACGGGCATCGGTTTCACCGTTTCCATGTTCATTGCCGACCTCTCCTATTATAATATAGGTATAGAGGGCGGCACGCTCCTCAATGATGCGAAACTGGGCATCCTTTGCGGTTCCATCGTAGCCGGTGTTTTAGGCTGGATACTGCTGGCAGTCAATCTTCCCCGGCAAGACCTTGGAGAGCACAATGAAGACCTGCCTTAAACAGAACCCTTATTTTTCCGCGTAAAAACGGCCTTTTTTCTTTTTTATCCCCGAGATACAAAAAAAGAAGGCAGTTTTTACGTCTTTTACCGTCCTGCTGCGTCATTATTACAGATTGCAGTCTAAAAACATGAATGAAATATGAAACAAACCCTAAACAGTCATCCGGAAGAGGAACCGAATCGGGAGATAGCCGCATTGATGGAGAGCGAAAGACCTCATTTGCTGCGATACGCCTGTTACCGGCTGGGGAACGTGGACGATGCCGAAGATGCCGTACAAGACATTTTCCTGCAACTGCATACTAAAAGACAAGATGCAGGAGGGCAGCCCTTGGCAGACTTGCGCAGCTACCTCTATCGAAGCCTTTCCAATTTCTGTACCGACCGGCTACGCCGACGGCAGGTACGAGCATTCGTACCGATAGAACAAGTGTCGCACATCTGTGAAGAACAAGTGGAAAACTTCGAACGAGAGTTCCGGCTTATCTCGACCCTGCTGGCGGGAATCCCCGAAGAACAAGCCGAAGTCATCCGGCTCCGCATCCACGGCAACAACAGTTTCTCAGACATTGCCGCCATTTTGGACATTCCGGTCACGACGCCAAATCCCGATTCCAGTACGGAATCGAAAAAATCAGAAAAGGAATCAAATCCTAAAGTACAAAACCCTAAAAACAGAACATCATGAAATGTGAAGATTTTAAGAAATATATGGCCGACTTATGCGACAAGCAAACCGACCCAGCCATTACAGAAGCTTGCAGACAACACATGAAAGAATGTGCCGCATGCCGTGCTTATTACGAAGACTTCATGCACACGGTAAACTTACTTACACCCAAATACGCCCCCTCGTTCGGGAAAAACCCAACCGGCCGTCAGCATCTCTCCTCTTCAGACGACGGCTAAACCGAAGAAGCATCCGTCACACAAATGGATACAAATAGCGGCAGCCGTGGCCATCTTCATGGCAGGATTAGGCACGGGACTCAGCAACTTCTTCTCAACCCAAGCAGAGGCTGTTCCTTCCATCCCCCCTCATTTTCGACCAGTCTATCAAGAGTTCACGTAGTGCGGCCAGCTTCTCCATGTCGGTTTACGCCCGTACTACGCCTAACGAAAATTTCGCCTACATCAATCCGGAATCCGGCTTCATGAGAATCAGCCTGGAATCCTTTGCGCCAAAACCAAAAGACATTCTGGCGGTTGGAAAAAGAAGGAGGACGCACCATCGTTTCCGACGACGGGAAACAATACATGTGGACCACAGGCGGCCTTGCCGTATGTGGTGACGAGACGTGCAATTTCGCAGAAGGGTTTTCTTCCTTGCTTCGTCCGGAAACACTCTTGGAGCAACAAAAAGCGGCACTATCCGGCAACCCGCAAGCACACGCGGAAATGACGGAGACCGATTCCACCATCACCATCGTGACCCACACCGATGTGTATGGCAACGCCATCAGTGCGTCCTTGCTTGAGAAAGAAGAAAAAAAGCTACCGGTGCACAACAGAAAACGTCTTCTCCAAACGGGACGGTCTGCTGCAACAGGTGCAGATTTGGTGGGAACGTGACGGCCAAAAAACATTGGTGTTGAAAAGCGAACATATTGTCTACAACTTGCCCTCGTCCCCAGCGTGCTCGTGCAACGCCCCCGACACCACACAAGTGACCTGGCTGTCGGCCAATACCCCGTCCGTCAAAGACCCGGCACACCTGAGAAAACTAACGAACGAAACCGCCCGGGAAGCCGCACAAAGAATCCTGAAGGCCCTCACCGACGGCAAGCCCCAAATGGCCGGCGAAGCACTCATACTATTACACGGCCCAACTTCCTACACTCACCGAAAACATGAAAGGCTGTAAGGTTTCAGCAGTCAGCCAAGCCAAAGAAAAAGAAAGACTATAAAGGCGTCATCGTGTTCTACAAACTGACGACTCCGGACGGAAAGACTGAAAACCGCCATATCGCTTTGCGTCGCGACAACCCACAGGGAATATGGATGGTAGACGGCGGACTATAAACAGAAAGGAGAGGAACCGGCCACGGTATCCTCTCCTTTATGAAATACAGTCCATCGTCATTGACGGCCCTACCGTGGTCAGCAGACCTCAGAACCGGGCTTCACCTCGCGGTCTACGGTAATGACACTCAGCGACTCGTCATAGTTCAGCGCCGAGAGTATCATACCTTGACTTTCAATACCTTTCAATTTGCGGGGGAGCAAGATTGGCAATGAAGCAAACCTGCTTGCCCACCAGTTCCTCGGGCTTGTAGAATTTGGAGATACCGCTCACAATCGTGCGGTTTTCCAACCCGTCGGCAATCTTGAAGCACAACAGTTTGTCCGCTTTGGGCACTTTGGTGCATTCCAACACCGTCCCCACACGGATGTCCAGCTTCTGAAGTCCTCAAATGCGATATTCTCGCAGATGGGCTTGGCCTTATAGTTGGCTTCCTCATTGGCTTTTTCGTGTCCAGCAACTTCTGTACCTGCGCTTCGATTACATCGTCTTCTATCTTCTCGAACAATAATTCCGGCTTGGCCAACCGGTGACCGGCCTGCAAGAGGTCCGTCCGTCCCAAGCGGTTCCACTCGAAACTTTCCATATTCAACATCTTACGGAGCTTCTCGCTGCTGAAAGGCAGGAACGGCTCGAAAGCGATGGCCAGATTGGCCGTGAGCTGCAAAGAGATGTAGATGATGGTCTTCACCCGCTCAGGATCGGTCTTCACCACTTTCCAAGGCTCGCTGTCGGCGATATATTTGTTACCGATACGTGCCAGGTTCATCGCCTCCTTCTGCGCGTCGCGGAATTTGAACGCGTCGAGCAATTCTTCCACCTTCGCTTTCACGTCCTTGAACTCATCCAGCGTCTGGCGGTCATACTCCGTCAGCTCGCCGCAGGCGGGCACCACACCATCGTAATACTTCTGCGTAAGCTGCAAGGCACGGTTCACGAAATTGCCGTACACGGCCACCAGTTCGTTGTTGTTACGCGCCTGGAAGTCTTTCCACGTAAAATCGTTGTCTTTCGTTTCCGGAGCATTGGCCGTCAGCACATAGCGCAATACGTCCTGCTTGCCCGGAAAATCGCGCAAGTACTCATGCAACCACACCGCCCAATTACGCGACGTGGAAATCTTGTCGCCCTCCAGGTTCAGGAACTCGTTGCTCGGCACGTTGTCCGGCAGGATATAGCTTCCTCAGCCTTCAGCATGGCCGGGAACACGATGCAATGGAACACGATATTGTCCTTCCCGATGAAGTGTACCAGACGGGTTTCGGGATCTTTCCACCACGTCTCCCACGAATCGGGCAGCAACTCCTTCGTATTGCTGATATAGCCGATGGGCGCATCGAACCACACATAAAGCACCTTGCCCTCGGCACCTTCCACCGGCACGGGAATGCCCCAGTCCAAGTCACGGCTCACGGCACGGGGCTGCAAACCCATGTCGAGCCAACTCTTGCACTGCCCGTACACGTTGTTACGCCATTCCTTGTGGTCTTCCAGAATCCACTGGCGCAACCATGCCTCGTGCTTGTCCAACGGCAGATACCAATGCTTCGTCTCGCGCATCACCGGTTTCGAGCCGCTGATGGCACTCTTGGGGTTGATCAGGTCGGTGGGAGACAGCGACGTACCGCACTTCTCGCATTGGTCGCCGTATGCCCCCTCTGCATGACAATGGGGGCATTCGCCCGTAATGTAACGGTCGGCCAGGAAAGTATGTGCCTCCTCGTCGTAATACTGCATAGAGGTTTTCTCCACGAACTCGCCCTTGTCGTACAAGGTACGGAAAAACTCCGAAGCCGTCTCGCAATGCACTTTGGACGTCGTGCGCCCGTACACATCGAACGAAATGCCGAATTCCTCGAAAGAGTCCTTTGATGATTTTATGATAACGGTCTACCACGTCCTGCGGCGTGATACCCTCCTTCTTGGCCCGGATGGTGATGGGCACGCCATGCTCGTCGGAACCGCCGATGAAAAGCACGTCTTCCTTCTTCAGACGGAGGTAACGCACGTAAATGTCTGCCGGAACATACACCCCTGCCAGATGGCCGATGTGCACCGGACCGTTGGCGTATGGCAAAGCCGACGTGACGGTTGTTCTCTTGAATTTGTTTTCCATTTTTTTATATTTTAAGCAATTATATCCTACACTATCGGGTATTAGATAAACCACTCACGCTCGGCAGAAGCAAGCAAGCTTGCCTCTGCTCTCGCTTAATCGTGGTTTTCATGGCACAAAGTTACGAAATTATTCCTAAATCTCAGGCCAAACCTCCCGACAAATGCCATACGCCGGACACTTGATACCAACGGAAGCCACCTTGCCCTCCTGTTGCACGGAAAAGGCCGACAAGTGACAAAATGTAAGCCATCTGTCTTTTTCATTCAAAAAGAAAATGAGATTTTGTGTGCCAATAAGTTGACTTTTACGACTGACTGAATACATTTATTCACAATTCTCTGCTATTTTTTACTTGTTTTAAGCCAAACAGCGATTCAATCTCAGCCGAACGAAAAACCGTTCGGCTGAAAAACACTTTTTTTGTCCGCACGTCGCAGCGAAGAGTTCCGCCCAAAGGACGAACAAACACTTGAAAACGGGACGCACACGTGCCTCCACAGCCTCTTTCCACTCTATTTGATGACGCTTCGCTGTCAAAAGCGGCATGTCAAAATGACGCGCAAACGCCGCCCCATACTTGCGCGCCCTTTACTTTTCTACGGATGTCCTGCCCTCCGACAGGACAAAAAGAAACGGAAAATACCCGGTGGCTGACAAGCAGCTTCTCCACTGACGCACGAGAATCGCGTATTTTCAAAAGCCCCCGCGCCCGAGGCCGTACGAAGGATTCTCGCAAGGCGTAAATTAACAAAATGAAAGAAGGACTTTTATTTCATGCTTTGGATTAGCAAATTGTGAACCTTGTCACCTTTAACGAGGCTGTTGCATTTTTCATATCCCTGCCTTTATCAGTTTATTTCCCCATCCTTATTTTCCACAAAAGCCCAAAGCCATCCTTTATCGACAGTCATACAATGTATATTGACAATATCCGACGGAAGGCAATATCTATGCACGCATTCCCCGTCAAAATCAAACTTCAAGATTTCATTGTACCGCTCTTCCGGCCCGGCTAACACGGCGTAAAAACAATCATTTGCCACATGCAGGGCATTAAATCCGACTACTGTCTCCGGACATACGACGACACAAACCGGGACTGCCCCTTGGGCAATGGAATATTTCGGAGCATGAAGACTTTCACCAACTTATGGCTTATTTCTTCCCCGCTCAAAGACAATATCTCAAAGGCCGCCCCTATCCCGGTGGTTATGACAATATGTTTTTCATCCGGAGAAACACCAAAAGACGCCAAATTACCCCCAAAGCGACCTGTTGTTCTCTTCTTTTTTCGTCCAAAACCGGGAAATCCGAATATGTGGCAAGCACCTTTGATTGATTAAAGATTTGAATCCTATTCTCAGGATGGTTACCAAATCCAAGGAAACGGTTGTCTGATAAAGCCAAGACCTGATAGAAGCGATGCTCCACGGGGCGTTCGCTTTCCACTTCTTCCATTCTTATCACATCTTGAACAGGATTGCCTACACCCAATGCCTCTTTTACGGAAAAAGCAAACAGTATATTGTGTATTGTAATCGTACACGCAACAAGTCTTCTTATCCTTAGACAAGGACAATCCTTGCGGCAAGATAAATTCTCCGTGCGCCCGTCCCCATTCACCAAAACTTTTAACTACATACCCTTTCGTATGAATAAAATGGCAAAGTTTGTCACTTCTATTATCATCAAAAACGAGAATCAACGAATCATCAATAGTGAAAAAGAGAAGTCGGGTTAGAAAAAAGGTATTCATGCGCACCGAATCTATTTCCAACGTATCCGACACTATAGAGCTGAAGGCAGAGCACGAAACTCTACCTTTTTACCGTCTTCTTTTTTACATGCAAACAACCACAATGTTGCAAGCACAACAAAAACCACTTTTTTTCATTTCTCCTCATTCATACTACATGAATGTGCCCCTGAAAGCGTACTATACGACTTATCACTTTCAGGGATTCCGGCCACATCCTCATACACAAACTCTATTCGCTTTGCCTTGCCGAAACGACCGCTCACGACTTCTCTCTGCCCGACGAAACGATAACCGTCTTGCGACAAGTCTTCGGCCTTGATGGTAAAACTTTCCCCTTTCTTCCCGTATAAATAATGAGTGGGATAAGCCACATAGCCTTTTGTGGTTACATAATCTATGCGCACAGCCCTCTCTTCCTTGCCCCGGTTCAAACGGGCATCGCCACGGGCAATGCCCAACGCACGCGCCCCCTCATACAACGCTTCCACGTCGTAGTCTTTCAACAATCCGTCCTTTCCGGGAGCCAGGTTGACCACCAAGGTATTGCCCTGTTCCACCATGTGTTCGTATGCCGCCTTGATTTTATCGGCCGACATGACACTCTCCGCATTATTCTTTTCAGACCAAAACCAACTGTTGTTCATACAGACCGTGGCTTCGAAAGGCAAATAATAGTCCTGTCCCGCACGACGGTAGACTTTCGGGTCGGCATCCGCACCGCGACGGGTAAACATCGGGTCGTGCAAACGAAAGTCGGAAGGGAAATAATAGATTTCTTCTCCGCCTTGGTATTGGTCCGGGGTACGTCCGCAACGAATACAAGTGTTGACCGCCATCTGGCAAGAAGGCTGCAAACGCTTCACCGTGTCATACATCCGTGCAAACTCCCATGCACCGTTGCTCTTCACCCATGCCCCGTCTATCCAGAACTCCGAAATCTCGCCGTAACGCCCGTCCATCAACTCGGTGATTTGCGCCAAAGCGAAATCATTGTATTCTTGTGCCAACTGCACGCGGTCCAGCCCCGTGGAAGCCTGCGTGTGGTTCCTATCCCAATTCCGGTCCCAAGCCGAATAATACAGGCCTAATTTGATTCCATATTTGCGGCAAGCGTCCGCCACTTCCTTCACAATGTCACGACGGTCTCCCCTTACGTCCAGTATGGTTGATGTTATAGGTGCCCACGGCAGTGTTCCACAGGGGCAAAGCCGTCATGGTGCTTGGTGACCAGAACAATGAAATTCATCCCTCCTTCGTAGGCCGCCTTGACCCAAGCCTCGGGATTGAGCGTGGACAAGTCCGGATGATAGGCCGAAGCCGGGGATGAGCCGTCGGTCCATTCCTGCCCCAAGAAGGTATTTATCCCGTAATGGATAAACATGCCGTACTTCAAATGAGCCTTGCGACGTTGGTACACATTGGCCTCACGGGAAGGCTGCTGACGAATCCAACCGGGAGCATCCTTCCTCCACGCCGCCGGTTCGGGCGTAGCCACAGCTTGCGGGTCGTCATAGATACCGATTTCGTCCACATTGATGCCCTCCGGACTACACTCCAGGAAAGAGACCTGCACATAGCGTGCCGTCACGTTGTTGCCCGTCAACACAGTCCGTGCATCTCCCGGCCTGCGGTGTTGCCAACGTTTCAATCAATTCCGTCACGGGACACAGAAACCACGATCTCCTCTATGCGCCCCTTGTAGCCTTCAGTCTCATAGACATCAATACAGTTGAAAGTCCTCTCCCCTTTCAAATCCAAGGTAAGCCATACCGTTCCCGACAGTCCGGCTGATGCCCAACGCGTACCGAAATCACCGTCCGCCACATGTCCTGGCTCATATCCGGCACCATAACAAGACCCCGAAGACACTTCCGCCCCCAAAGCCATATTCCATTTTTGTCCGTCCGTCTTCGACAAAGCTCCGGAAACTTCCGCCGGAACAGCCCCCATCATCCCTACACATAACCAACTCCACAAGCAGTGAGTCCATGTTTTCATACTTGCCATTCTATTCTTTAATTATAGGTTAAACAAACCAGAGCAAAGATACAAAAAAGAATCCATTGGAGAATTCCCAAAAAAGGGATTGTTTTGCCTGTTTCGGAGATTTATAAACTTGGCACTCCTCTGAAGTTCCATACAAAACTACGTGTTTTTTGAACACAATTACAAAAAATATTCCTAACTTTGCAACCGCATCGGTTCATCTCCCTCATCGCATACGGGGGAATGATTAAAGGGAATCAGGTGAGAATCCTGAACAGTCCCGTTGCTGTATGTCTCATAAAAAGCGTAGTAAACACATACTCTATGCCACTGAAAGGCCTCGTGCCGATTGGGAAGGCGTTTACTGCGGAGACGAGTCAGAAGACCTGCCATGCAATATAGTTCAATAGCTTTCGAGGACGAGCTATGAATCCGAAAATCCCGGGCGGCCATCGGTCGTAGTACGGGGTTGTCTATTCATATTTACGGGTTTTCTTAGAAGCTGTTTTGATGGAGTTTTCACTGTCAAATAGTTAGTTCATGGGAGAAATCAAACGCAGGCATGCCTTATGCCTGATGGGGGGAGTCTTTGCCTGCCCTTACCTGCCGTATCCGCACACCGGACGGACAGCATACGCAACTTGGGCGAGGTAGTGGTCAAAGCCAAGACCTACAAAGAGGTCATTCCCGCACAGACCCTGAAAGGGGGAAGAACTGCGGAAGCTGAACAGCTTTTCCGTGGCTGATGCCATCCGTTATTTTTCGGGACTGCAAATCAAAGACTACGGCGGTGTGGCCGGACTGAAGACGGTCAACATCCGCAGCATGGGTACGAACCACACGGGCGTATATTACAACGGCATACAGTTGGGCAACGCACAGAACGGGCAGGTGGACTTGAGCAAGTTCTCGTTGGACAACATCGAGGAAATCTCGCTCTATAACGGACAGAAAAGCGACATCTTCCAATCGGCGCGAGAGTTCGGCTCGTCGGGTAGCATTTATCTCACCACCCGCCGCCCCCGGTTCGAAGGGGAGAAGGATGCCAACCTGGCGGCCAAAGTGAAGTTCGGTTCCTATGGATTGCTCAACCCGGCTTTGCTTTACGAGCACAAAATCAGTGACAATATCAGTGCGGCTGTCAGCGCGGAGTGGATCACGTCGCAAGGCGACTACAAGTTCCGCTACCGGCGCGTGGACGTAAGCGGGGCACTGAAGTACGACACCACCGCCGTGCGCCACAACAGCGACATCGACGCCCTGCGCATCGACGCGGGACTGTACGGCCTCTTCGGGAAGGGAAAATGGAACGTCTTCGCCTACCATTACACCTCGGAAAGAGGGATTCCGGGAGCCATCGTGAACAATGTGTGGAAGCGTTCGGAACGGTTGTGGGACCGCAACTCTTTCCTCCAAGGAAGTCTCGAATGGCATGTATGGCGCGGGCTGAGCATGAAGTTCAACACGAAATACGCCTCCGACTACACCCACTACATGAATAACAACACGGACATCAAGCTGACAGACAACATCTACAAGCAGCGGGAGTGTTACTTCTCGTGGGCTAACAAATACGCCATCACGGCGGACTGGGACGTGTCCGTGGCCTACGACTTCCAGTGGAACGGTTATGAGGATTCGACCTGAACAAGGACCACGACAAGGAGCACCCGATGAACACGGCCACTCGTGGCACACACTACATCTCGGCCGCCACGGCCTTTCAACGACCTCTACTATACGGACATGGGCAACGCCTTCCTCAAGCCCGAATATGCCGAACAATTCAACGTCGGCCTGAAATACACGCGCAATTTTGAGAAATCGCCTTTCATGCGGATGCTCGACGTTTCGGTCGACGCCTACTACAACAAAATCACAGATAAAATCATCGCCTATCCCAAGGGACAGCAGTTCCGCTGGACGATGCTCAATCTGGGCGAGGTGGGATCAAGGGCGTGGACGCCGTGCTGAACACCCAGTTCTCGCTCGGCAAACTGGAGGTGACGACCAAGTTCCAGTACACCTACCAGGAGGCCATCGACGTCACCGACCCGGCCGACACCTACTATCGCGACCAGATTCCCTACATCCCCTGGCACAGCGGCTCGGCCATCCTTGCGCTGTTCTACAAAGGGTGGGGGCTCAATTACAGCTTCATCTACACGGGCCAGCGCTACAACCAGCAGGAAAACATCCCGCGCAACCACACCCAGCCGTGGTACACGAGCGACCTCTCGCTACAAAAACGTTCCGAATCCGCACCCGGACACTCAAAGCCACGGCCGAGATCAACAATCTCTTCGGACAGGATTACGACGTGGTGCTCAACTACCCGATGCCGAAGACCAACTTCCGGTTCGTTGTCAGCGTCGATCTCTAACCCTCCGCGAGCCATGAAAAGGTATCTCTTCATCGTTTTGGCCGGCTGCTGCCTCGCCGCCGGCTGCCGGAAGATTGAACTGGTGAACCCCACCGAGTACGAGGTGCTGCCGTTCGGCGAGGATCCCGACGCCGATCCGATCGGCATGTATCTCCTCAATGAAGGCAACATGGGCAGCAACAAAGCTGACCTCGACTACCTCGACTACCGTACGGCAGTCTATGCCCGGGGCATTTACGCAGAAAGAATCCCAATGTCGTCAAGGAACTGGGCGACGTGGGCAACG
>VOFG01001134.1_pt1 | contig 42001 bp, 60 predicted proteins | sample 5384171 | NCBI WGS metagenome assembly VOFG01 (sample SAMN12384726, study PRJNA508395) | human gut metagenome | isolation source: healthy gut F | host: Homo sapiens
GGGATCCACAAAACCGATTACCGTCTCCAACTGTTCGGCCCTGGCGTCACGGTATGGAACATCCTTTGGTGCATCTGCGGCGCGTGCTTCATTGTGCTTTCGATGTTTGTGGATCTACGGCTTGCGCACGAAGATGACCGATGCCGAGCGCGCCTACAATCTCAAGGGCGACGACCACTTCCACAACGGAGAAAAAGACGCTTCGTTACGACGGAGGCATTACGGTCAACGCTCTCCCCGAAGAGATATGGCCCTACATGCAACAGGCAGGCCAATCAAAAGGCGGTTGGTACAGCTTTGAGCGCTTGGAGCGCCTGTTCACCTTCGACATTCGCAATCATTACGACTGGAAGAAATACCCTCATTGGCAGAACCTCCACGTTGGTGAGTTTCAGTGGTTTCACCAGGCACCGCTTTCTATCGGCGAATGGGTAACCGATTGTTCCAACGGAGAAAACGGCCTCTACTATTGGGCAGCCCACTCCGATACGGCCACCGATCCAACGTGGAAAAACCGCGGTCAAATCAGGAAGGCGCGCTTCGTCTGTGGTTCCGCCGCTTTGCATGGACGTGGAACTGGGAAGTGTATCAGATCAATGAAACCCAATCGCGCTTCATCTATCGCTGCGATTGTCATTTCGATCCTTTCCTGCGCACTCCCATCCACAAGTATTTCGTTGTTTTTCATTCTGGGAACCGCATCCCTTGTCATGGGGCGCTGCTGCATGGAAACAATCACCGGCTTGGCGGAGGGTCGCAAAGACTTCCGCAAGCGTTACTTCGACTAAGGGAAAGAAGGCGTCATGAAAACGCATTACGAAACCATCGTGGTTGGAGCTGGCGCAGCTGGCATGAACTGCTGCTTGGGCTTCAGAAAAACGATCGCGAGTACCTGCTGATCAGCCCCAATATTGGCGGGCGAATCTGCAACGACGAAGAACGCCACATGAACTACGGCGCGGTGTTCTATTTCGGAACCTACAAATATATGCTCCGCTCAGAGCTGCTAATCGAAGGGCCTGATGTCCTGCCTGCCTTGAGCGCCGGCTGCTGCCATCACGACAACGGAAAACAGTACGAACCGGTTTCCCCTACAACAATCGCCGACGCGCCTTCGCTTCTGAAGTACATGAAGTGGATGCGCGAGGAGTTCATCCCCACACCCAGTTCAAGGACAACTGCACGGTGATGGAAGTCACGGCCGCCCTTGAAAAGGATCCCATGATCAAGCAGCTGTATCAAGAATCGGCAACAGACATGATCGAGCGAATGGGCTTCGGTCCCATCGCTCACGATCTGATCAGCATGTTCGCCCACGCGTGCACGGGAACGAAGATCAAAGGACCTTACCGCCCTTGATTACCTGAACACCGTCAACCCCTTACCATGAAGATCCCTCCCCTGCGGCTGCTCTTCGACCTGAAGCGTTTCGACTTCGATTCCGAGGGGACCAAGCGGCGCTTGGCGCAGGGGTTCAGGGGAGGTTCTTATCGACGAAATAACTCAGGTTGAAAAGTGTGACGGGGCTGGGCTGTCGAATGCGGCGCAGGACGCTTTACGGCAAGCAATCTGGTTATGGCGTCTCCGCCGTAGACACGCAGCGCCTTCTGGAGCCCGTCGAGGAAATTCCCGCACTGGATATTCGCAAGGCCTCTGAGCTTACGGGCTATCTGGTGCGAGGAAAGTCAAGCGGAAGTTCCGTGGGCACCTTGTTCACCTGTTCGATGACACCATTCCGATTATCTATATCGCTAAGCGCTTCGACGGCGATTACGAGGTGTTCACCGAAGTCGATTTCGAGGAAACACGCAAATTCGACGAGTACTTCGACGAGTGGACGGTTATAGGAAAAAGTACTGGAGCCATGCTCTGTACACTGCCGCCCATGAGGCTTTGCCGCAAAACCTGGCACCAGGTCTCATTATGGCGGGTGACGTGAACGGTTTGGGCCTGGAGCCTGCATGTATCAGCGGCATTTACGCTGCAAACAAGATCATGGGCAAAACGGTTGATTAACATTTGCCCCGGCGGCTCCCCTCCGGCTTTAGGGGAGCCGCCTTCCCCATTGAAGAGGGGTTACCGATGGAAGAACCACGCATCGTAGAGATAAAAGAAGATATCCTCGCCGACAACACCAATGCCGCAAACAGTTTTCGAAAGATGCTTGAACACCAGGGCACCTTCTTCGTGGATGTTATGGCATCTCCCGGCGCAGGAAAGACCACCTTGCTGCTGGCGCTCATTGAAGAGCTGCGGAAATCGTCGAGCATCGGCATCATCGAAGCAGACTTGGAGTCGTTCGTGGATTCACAGAAGATCAAGGATGCGGGCATACAAGCAGTGCAGCTTGAAACGCGGGGGATATGCCATGTTGAGATGAGTATGGTCGAACGCGCTTTCCAGGCGTTTGGCGGGCAGCATTTTGATTACCTGTTTCTAGAGAACATCGGCAATCTGGTTTGCCCAGCAGAGTTCGACACCGGTGCGCACAAACGCGTCATGCTGCTTTCGGTTCCCGAAGGGTATGACAAGGTGTACAAGTATCCGCCCATGTTCGCAGTAGTGGACGCACTCATCGTGACCAAAACCGACTATCTTCCGCTTAACCCTGATTTCGATATGGCAGCGCTGCGCAAACAAGCGCGCGTGCTCAACCCCCACCTTGGAGATATTCGAAACATGCGCACGCACTGGGGAGGGAATCCACGAACTTGCAGAATGGCTCGTCGCGTGCCGCAAAAGAACTTCTGGGATAGGGCAGCTAAGCACACCATCCGTTCAACATACCGAACGGTTTTACCCTGTTTATGTTCAATATACTGAACAAAATGACCTATAATCTGTTCAGTATATTGAACAGATTGGTATTCCATGAATCTTGAAGTACTGAAAAGTGTCATCTTTGACCAACATGAAATCATCCGCAATGCGCACATCGTGCCGCGGCGATATTCACTTGATCCGCAGGCCAATTACGTGATTACGGGCCTGCGCCGTGCTGGTAAGTCGACCTTGCTTTACAAGATAGCTCGAGACCTGGTGGAATCGGGCGTGGAATGGAACCGAATCATTTACATCAATTTCGAGGACGAGCGTTTGGCGGAGTTTCGCATCGGAGACTTCAATGACATCCTGTCAGCACAAAGCGAGCTCAGCAGGCAATCAGGTTTCTTCTTCTTTGATGAAATACAAAACGTAGATGGCTGGGAAAAATTTGCGCGGCGCTTGGCCGACGCTGGCGAACGCGTATGGATAACCGGCAGCAATGCAAATATGCTTAGCAGCCAGATAGCTACCACTCTTGGCGGACGCTATTTCGTCAAGCACGTGACTCCCTACCGTTTCGATGAGTATCTCGACGCTACCGGTGTGTCCCATGACGCTGAGGCGCTATACGCAACAAAAACCAGGGGAACCATCGCGGGCGCATTCGATACGTTTTATCAGAATGGCGGGTTTCCCGAGTCGCTTCGCTATAACTCTCCTCGCGAATATGCGGAAAACGTGTACCAAAAAGTCTTACTCGGAGACGTGGTGGCACGCAATGGCGTGCGAAACCCCGATGCCATTCGCGTACTTATGAAGAAGGTGGCCGAAACCGTCTGCAACGAAACCTCCGCCACGGCACTGCATGGGATGCTGCGCGGATTGGGCTACAACGTTAGCAAGGCCACGCTGCTGAGACTACCTCGCCATGGCTCGCGAGGCCTACCTGCTGTTTGAAGTGAAGAACGCCGTTGCAAAGTTTGTAGAGCGAGGGGAATCCGAAGCGCTACTTCAGCGACAACGGACTGCTCAACCTTTTCTAATTGGAAGGGAGCCGGCCTTACTCGAAAATGAGGTGGCTGTAGCAATGCGTGATGTATTTGGCGAGGGGCTTCATTACCTGAAATCATCAAAACACGGCATTGACGTAGATTTCTACGTGCCCGAACAAGGTCTTGCGGTGCAGGTTGCCTATTCACTTTCCGAAAGCGCCAAGCCCCGCGAGATAGGCAACCTACTGAAGCTGGCACGTGTCGATGAGTCTATTCGTCGGCTACTTATCGTGACAAAAGAAGAAGAAGGGGAAATCGTAGAGGGCGATATATGAATCGAGGTCAAGCCCGCATGGAAGTTCCTGCTGCAAGATCTCGCGTAACTCTGGCCCTGGGCTTTACATCAATACCAATTGAAATTGATTTTACTCGAACCCTACTAGAACCTACTGAACCTGTGGGGCCGAGCAAGCCTTGCTTGTCTCGCCTTAAATTCAGGGTTATAGGCAGAAAAACGTGTCTGATACGCTATAAACCACCAGTTCAAGTATGGAAACAGTAGCTTTTAAATATCTGGACAGGTTTTAACGGGTCGGCAAGAATGCGTGTCCGATTTTGACTTGACATCCCTGTTTAGACAGCACAAATCAGCATCTTAAATTCCTGTAGTTCAATTACAGGATTAAAAAGACGACATGCCCTGCGTGCGGGGGCGATATGAAACGCAACGGACACAACAGTTCGGGGCGGACGAGATGGCGCTGCAAAGCATGCGGCGCATCCACCACGCAACGCTACAACTCGAGCCCAAAGCATCTCAGGGCGTTTCTTCAATGGCTTTTGGGCAAGCAGCCTCAATCGGAGCTCGATATGCCCGCAAAGGACATTTAGAGGCAAAAACGCAAGAATTCTGGCGCCTCAATCCCGTTCTCCCGTATGCGACGAAATCCATCATGTTGTGTTCATGGATGGACTTTGGATAGGGCATGGTGCGGTTTTTGCTTATCGCCTGCACCGATGAGCATGTGATCGGATGCCATCTCGCAAAGTCCGAGAACTCAAAGGACCGGGGATGCCTTATGTCGCGCATAGCTCCTCCCCGATGTGCTTGTTTGCGACGGGGCCGGAGGCATCGAAAAGGCAAGGCGGGAATATTGGCCGAAGACACGTGTGCAACGATGCATGTTCCATGTGTTCGGACAGATAAGAAGATGCACAACCGCACGCCCCAGGCTTCAAGCGGGAGCCGAGCTGTACGGTCTCGCCAAAGGCCTTCTGCATATCAACGACCTCGGCGAGGCGGCCTCATGGCTTGCCGCCTTCTCCAGCTGGTGCACGTGCTGGGAAGAGTTTCTCAGGGAAAAGACCGTTGTAGACGGCAAGAGCCAATACAAGCACAAGCGTCTCCGTAAAGCTCGGCGAGCGCTTGAAAGGCTTTGCCGGGAGGGAACATTGTTTACGTATCTGGATGAGGGGCTTATCGAAAAGGAAGGGTTCCCTCCACATCCAACAAGATTGAGTCCAACAACGCATGCATTCGCGCAATGCTGAGAAATCATCGAGGCATGAGCGTCGAGCACAGGATCAAAGCGGTTTTTGGTGGTGCTATATGCATTCAGAAGCGCCTGTCTCATATGCGCGCATGATCGAGGAATTCCCAACAGACAATGATGTCAGAGAGTGGAGAGGGCTGGCTGCAGAGACACGCAAATCAAATGAAGGCAGCGATTGCCGGGGAGCAGAAATCCTCTGGTCTGAGTTTCACATGAGCGGATCAAAACTACGGATGGTTCTAAAGCCAGACACGCTTTTCTGCCTATAACCCTAAATTCGCTTCGCCGTCAATTCGGCCCCTTGATCAACGATAGTCGTCCGTGCTTGCTAGAGGACAAATCTGTTTGCCCTTTTTCGACCCAAATTCTACCCAAAGAAGAAAATCAAATAAGCATGGAAACAAAAACAGGCCAGAGGAATTAACCTCTGGCCTGCGAAAATGCTTTTGGTCGCGGGGGCTGGATTTGAACCAACGACCTCCGGGTTATGAGCCCGGCGAGCTACCAGACTGCTCCACCCGCACGATCAATCGCTCTGTGCGACTTGATCTATTATAGGGAGGCTCCTTACTTAACGCAATTGAAATGTTCTGCCTTCAAATTTTCGTCACATTTTACGTTTCTGGTAGGTCGACAGCCCTCTCCAGACGAATGGCACAGCGTGGTTTTCACACATGTGTCAACAGCGCAAAAGCGGGCCGCCGGATTACTCCAGCGGCCCGCTGCTTGCAGCTTCATTTGCCTGTATTGTTCTTTTTTACGCGTGCTACTTCTTGTGGTTGTATCCCCCTCCCGCAAGCAAGCCCCGCAATGGCCATTGTCAGGCCGACAACCGCGGCAAGCACCACTTCCAACGTCAACGCAGCATCGCCCGTCTTCACTGTCGTGGAAGCCGATACGCCACCCGAAGTACTACTTGGATCATTCCCCGCACTCGGCGAAACAACGTCCCCGGCATTGGGATCGGCATCGCCATTAGAGCCCAACGGCTTATCGTCCGTGTCCGGACCTATCTCATTGTTAGCTGAATTATCGGGCACAACTACGCACCTATTGGTGAACGTGAAGGCAGTGGATGCGGTGAAGGGGGATTCCAAGCACACAGCGGTGAGCTTCCCTTTCCCATCATCGGTGACCTTGAACCTCACTGTTTTCGTTTCGGGATCATTCACCACACCCGGCACCGATCCTCTTTCGGTGACTTTGTATTTGAACACATGGGAGCGAGACCATCCTGCTTTTTCCGCAGAATCAGAATCAGCATCCAGGGCTTTATTCAGATCTTGGAGGGAAAACGTTATGAACCCAAACTCGATTCGACCCCATTGCCCGTTTCCGGCATCCGTCGATTCGGGCATAGGTGCTGCTATATCCTTTGTCGATATAGCGAATCGAAACTTTCCCTCGATATCAACAAGAGATGCTCCTTCTTCCACCTGCAAATCCTTCGTTCCCGCCAAAAACACAGTGACGGGCTCTCCTGTGGAATACGTATTATCGAAGCGTAGTTCGCCCACCGTCTGGAAGCTTGCCGAAAGCGCCCCGTTCCCTCATCTTTAACGGTAACAACCAAAGAAACAGGGGCGGTATGCGGCGTTACGCCCACATCGCTCAATCCGCTGGTCTTCTCATGCACCAGGTAGTACACAATCCAGGCTGGAACGCCATCTTTCGTTGTTTTCTCGGCAATACCGTTTTGGGCCAATTCATCGAGAGAAGTAATAGTAAAACTCAACTTGCCGAAATCAATTGTTCCATCGGCTTCATTTTTCGCCGAAAGCAAATCATCGCTGCCATTCGCGTACTTCACGCCAAAGTCAAACTCGCCAGCATGGAGTGGACGCCCATCGATTTTCACGGTACCCACAATTGCATCGGTTTCGCACGATGCTTCGTTTGCATTGGCAGCAGAAGCATTTTCGCTATCCGCAAATGCGAAAGTTCCGCTAAAGCACACGCACAAAAGAGCAAAACCATTGCCAGTATCAACTGCATCCGCTTCATTTTGCGTATTCCAATCTTTTCGTACGACCTAGCAGACAAAGGCTCTAATGCGATGGTCTCAGCCTGATAGGCGAAACAATGCTTTATTCATTATCCCATGAAATGGCATAAGTGCCAAAGATTTGGGTTAAAGCCTATCGTTTTTGGACTAAAGACCAATTTCGAGCGGCAAACAGAAGTAAAGCGGGAGGGGTCGGCATCAGCGCACCGCAAAAAAGGAAATCCCCTGGGTCATAAGGAACCAAGGGATTTCTAGGTATCAAAGGGCGTCCACTTTGGACGGAAAATCATTAGTGAATATTAGGCCTAAACAAACAACTTCCGGGTTATGAGACCAGCTCCTTTTCTCGCCCAACAAAGAAGCCTCGCTTGCGATCGATCACGCAAGCAAGGCCCTTTCTTTATGCGCTATGGCTAAGTGGGAAAACGGTACCTGTCCCTATATTCCCACTTACTTCTTGGCGTGCTTACCCTTCTTGCGGAGGGAAAGCGCTGCCACTGCCGCAGCGGCAGCCGCCACCGCAGCAATCGCCACGGCGATGCCCAGCAGGCTGTCGCCCGTCTTGGCAACCCCGGAAACCGCGGCCTTCACGAAGGAAACCGGGTCGTCAGCCGCAGCCGGGCCTTCCGGCCCTGGTAGGCGTTGTTGAACACCGGAGCCTTGCCACCCTCGTAAAGAGACGGTGGCAACCAGACTACCCTTTTTTTTTGCCGTCGTCCTCGACGGCTACGCTAACCGCGTACGCCGCCTCGTCGTAGGTCACGCCGGCCTCGCTGCCCTTCACTTCAGAAAGGGTGTACTGGTACGTGCCAGCTTCTTTGTACTGGATAGCGGGGAACGTCACCATGCCGCTCGCGTCGTTCTTGGCAGCAAGCTGCGTGCCGTCCTCGCCCTCAAGGGCGAAGCCGAACTCGCCGTCCTCGAGGCTCTTGCCGTCGAGCACCTTCGAAGCGCCCAGCGTTACCGAGGTAGCCGCCGGTGCGTACGTGTTGGTGAAGGCGACCGCATTCGTCGTCGTTGTCAACCTTGTGGGTCACCGACAGCGTGCCGGCGCCGTTGTCGGTAACGGTCGTGGTCACATTGAACACGCTGCCGTCGTACTCGACGCCGGCCTTATGGGTGCCGCCGCCCACCTCGCGCAGCGTGTAGCTGTGGGTGCCGGGCTTGGGTGTAAGTAATCTTGCTCAGTGCCACGCTGCCGTCTGCGCCGTTGGTACCCGAGGCCACCACGTCGTTGCCCTCGAGCAGCTCGAACGCAAACTCACCAGCAGCCATATCGCGTCCTGTAAGCTGCTTCGTCACCTTAACCTGGTCGGTCACGCTGGAATCAGTCGGCTGCACGGAATACGTGTTGGTGAAGGTGAAGGCCAGCTTCGAATCGCCATCGGGCTCAACGCGATTAACCGTCAGCTTGCCGTTGCCGTCATCGGTCACCTTGAAGCTTACCGTCTTGGTGGCATTAGCATCGTTGGTCACGCCAGCGGCAGATCCGCTCTCCGTCACCTTGTAGGTGAAGGTGTATGAGCGAGAACCGCCAGCCCTGGTGGAGGGCTCGTTGCCCTGCGCCTGGTCGGATCCGTCATCTGCGGCATCGGCATCGTTCGCCGCCTTGGCAGAAGCTGCGCCCCAGCCGTCGTCGGCGGCCATCACAGCACCCTGGCCCTCGGCACCGTTGCCGGAATCGGCAGCGTTACCCTGCTCGGTATCGGCCTGACCGGCCGCATCAGAATCTGCCGCACCATTCTGGGTCGCTGCGCCCTGGCTGCCCTGAGCGTCAACCTTGGAAACCGCGGAATTATCAGCATCCGTAGCTCCGGCATTGGTAGCGCCCAAAGCCTTGTTCAGGTCGTCGAGCGAGAACTTAATGCTGCCGAAATCAACGTTGCCGTTGGCGTCGTTGGTTGCCGTGGTCTTCTGGGGCATGGGGGCTGCTGCGTCGTCAGATGTCACCGTGAAGGTGAACTTGCCCTCGATGCTTGCAGGGGGTCAAGCCCTCGCCGGCCTTCAGGGTCTTGACGCCGGAAAGGCCTACCTCGATCGGATCACCGGTGGAATATGCGTTCTCGAACACCAGACCATTGCCCGTATTAGCCGTTGCGGCCAGCGTGCCATTGCCGTTGTCGACAACCGTCACCGTGAAGTGGATCGACCCGTCTGCGGGTTATACCGGATTCCTTAAGCCCATCAGTGGATTTTCTCGTAGGCAACGTAATCAACAGTCCACTTGCCGTCTTGGACCTTTTTGGCTTTGCCGTCTTTGACCAGCTGAGCAAGCGATTCGGTACTGTAGCTCAGCGTGCCGAAGTCGATCGAGCCGTTCGCATCGTTCTTCGCACTAAGAAGGTCGTCGCCACCTGCGGCGTATTTAACCGCGAAGCTGAACTCGCCGTTGGTCAGGCTGCGGCCGGAAAGCGTCTTAGTGCCGCTGATAGCCACATCGCCTTCCGCCTTATAAGAGTTGGTGAACGCAAGGGTTACATGGGGGTTGGGCTGCGCGGAGGAATCGGAAGTGTACACATAGGTTCCCGCCGATTCGCCGCCGGTTACCGTGGTGGTTACCGTGAGTTTGCCAGTGTCGGAAATGGTTACCGCGATAGTTACCGTGTAGGCAGTGTCATCGTAGGTATAACCCGCTGCGCCTTCGTTAACCTCGGCAACTTCATAGGTGTAGGTCTTGCCCACATCGCTCTGGGTGAACGCCACGTCGTCACTCAAAATCTTCTTCAACACCGGATCGCCGTCGGTGCCCGCAGGCATTGCGAACTCATTGCTGCCCTCAGCCAGGCCGAGCACATTGGCAGATTCCGCGTCCTTGGGCGTTACCGCAACCTTGAACTGGCCTTCGGCCATATCGCGACCCCTTCAAGACCTTCGCCAACTGGATGCCGCCATTGGCGGTGTAGTCGACGCTTGCCGTGTAGCGGTTCACAAACGTGCCGTTTTCAGTAGAAGCCGAAGCGGTGAGTTTGCCTTTGCCGTTATCAACAACCGTTACCGTAATAGTGGCCTTGTTGGTTGCGTAATCGATGCCTTCAATAGTGTCCGTGGCTTCGGAAACTTCGTACTTAAACGTCTTGGAAGGAGCGCCCTGCAGCATATCGGAAGTGTAGGTAATGCTGCCGAAACCGAAGTTCTCGGCATTCGCCTTGGTCACAGTTGCAGTTGCCACGCCATCAACCGCTCCGTCAGGCATGGGCGCACCATCGGTAAGCGCCTTCAGGTTGAAGGTGAAGCTATCGGAATCCAGCCAATCGCGGCCCTCCAAGATCTTCTTCAACTGGGCGTTCGCGGTGTCGAACGAAACATCCTGGGCACGATACTTGTTCACGAAGGAAACCAGGCTGGTATTCGGTTCGTCGTCTACCGTGGTTGCTGCACTCAGCTCGCCCTTGCCGTTATCGGTGATGGAGATTTTCACCGTGTGGCTGGCGCCATCGTAGTAGAGACCTGTGCCCTCAACGAACCAGAGTCCCGTTGCTGCATCCCGCGTAGCACCTTCAGGGATATTCTCCTTCACGGTAAATTCGTAAGTCTTACCCACATTATCCAAGGTAAAGGTATGGCCTGTAAGCTTCGTCATTACATCGGCCACGCCGGCAGCGCGGTTATTTTCGTTCGTAAAGCTCTTGTCGGTATCAGCCAGCAGAGCCTTGGAATCATCGTTCTTACCCTCAATAGTGAATCCGAATTTGCCTGCCTGCATGGTGCGACCATACAAGGTCTTGAAACCTGGATGCCCGCAAACGTCATAGAGCTGTTGTACTGGTTGACGAACGTGACGAACGCTACGCCCTCAGGGTAAGCCACCTCGGCCTTCAGCGAACCATCGTGTTCGTCGGTCACAACAACCGTTACAGTTTTCGTGCTGCGGTCGAAGGTCAGGCCATCCGTGCCGTCTTCGGGCAACGCATTGCCATTCCACTGGGTCTCATTCACGTTGAACTTGTAGGTACCGGGCTTAGCGAAGGAGAGATCTTGCTGAAGCTGAAGCCCATTGATTATCGCTAGAGGCATTCGGAACCGTAGCCGTATTGGTGGGAATAGTTACCGTACCCGCCTTTACCGCACTCTGCGTAGCATCGTCTGCGGCGGAGAGCTCGAACCCAAAGGTTTCGTTAGCTGTCATGTCACGGCCAGTCAGGGTCTTGGAGCCCTTAATTGTTGCCGTTGCGGGTGTGGGGTTATAGCTGTTTGCGAATTGGAATGAAGCCCCCTGAACAGGAACGTCATCTATCAGGTACTGGGCACTCAGCACCAGCACGCCGTCTTCGACCTTAAGGGTTACCTTAACAGTCCAAATTGTCGGGTCGTACTTCACGCCCGCCGAAACAAAGTGCGAGTCTTTAAGGGCATCCTCCACGGAACGCCAATTATTGCCATCCTGACCACTTCCATGATCTTGTAGGTAAACGTCTTTCAGGCTGCCCCAGGCTCAGGTTGCCGTAAGTATATGTTGCTTGCGGGAATGTAATGACGCCGTTCGCGTCCACGGAAACTACCGCTCCGCGCCAATTTACGCCATCGCGTACGGCATTAATCTCCTGATCGCCATCAAGCATAGGCAAAGGGCGCATCTGGGTCGTTCGTGCAGGCAATCACATGGAACATACCCTGCTCAAGAGGACGCATGCCCGTTGAATCGGTATACTTCTTCGCTCCGATAGGCGCCCACTTAACATCGGAAGTGTCGTATTCGTTCACGAAAGATGCAGGCGTCGCTGGCTGCTCTACCTTGTTGCCGTCGTCAGTAAGCAGCTGCTTCATCTCAGATTCTACCGACAACTCGCCGGTGTGATTCTTGTCGGTAACCGTTACGGTAACCTTATACAATGCCTCCGATTCGCTTACGCCTGGGTTAAGCGTGCTCAACTCTGCAGATTCATGAATCTCGTAGGTATACACACCCGGCTTGGTGTAGGTGATGTCGCCGAAGTTAAACGGAACTTTAGTACCATCCGGCGTCCCTTCAGGCTGCGTTACCTCCACACGCGCCATGCCCTGGTCTGCGTCCGCAGGCATGGGAACGTCAACAGAGCCTTCGGCGGGTTTCAGGACAAACGTGAACTTGTCGGTGCTCAACCAAGCACGCCCAGTGAGAATCTTCTCACCCGCAAGACCCTGCTGGCCTTCAAGTTTACCCGATGCGCTATAGGTGTTTACCACCTTCGCATTTGCCGTTTGACCAGCAACGATTACGCCCTTAAGGCCTGTTCCATCCTGGGTGAATCCAGCGTGATCAGCCTCAGAAACTTCATAGTTCCAGCCGCCATCAAGGCCGTATACGTACAGCTTTTCGCCAGCCTTCAAGCTGTGCGTTGCCTTGCCTTCATTGTTGAACTGCAAGGTAAACGCATCGCCCTGCTGCTCGCCACTCGCATTCTTCACCACGGCGCTGAAGCCCTTGTTCGCGGCTTCGGTCATGCTGATAGTGAACTCGAACGAGTCGTTGTCGAAATCGCCCAGGGTGTAGCCTTCAGGCACCTTCAGCTGCTTCGTTACCGCCAGCGCGCCAGGGAGGTCGACGCTCAGCTTGCCGTTGTTGCCCAAGTAGGATCCAACCTGGCCCGCGCCAACCCACTTCGGGTTCAGCACGTCAATGGCAGTCCCGGTATCATTAGAGGTTTTTGCCTTGTAAAGCTCGTTAAGATACGTCAGTCGAGCAGTACCTGATTTGAAGTAGGCACCCTTGCTGTCCACCCCGATGGAGCCCCTCGATAGCCTCGGCATCAGCGCCGCTAAAGCTTACAACCTTTTCCTTCTCCTCAACGGCACCGCTACCCGCATTCGTCATTTCGTAGTACGAGTACTTGTACCAATAGGTATTACCCGCAACCACCTGGTGGGCGCGCTGAGTGCACGCTTCATCAGTGTAGATGGGCGTGTCGCTGGTGAAGTAATAATAGTAGATGTTGTCGTTTGAGGGCTCGAAGTTCGCAATGGTGCTGCCCAGGTAGCCCCTGTTCCCAATCGTTGCTGTAGAACGAAGCCTTGGCGTCCTGGGAGTTCGCCTGCAGGTACTTTGACATGGTGTCATCGGGGTTTGCCAACAGGTTTTCCACCCCAAGCTTCAGGCTCGACGTGTACACAACATTAATCGGCTTGGTGTCCGAAATCGTCATGGTCATAGACTTTTTGGTCCACGTTGTAGCTACGCAGGGGGATCAGCGCTGCCGGCACCTTCACCTGAACCTTGTCGCCGACGGCAGGATCTTTAGACTTGGTTACCGTGATCACCACGTTGCCCAAGCTTACGTCCTTGCCGTCCATGGTTACCGTGCCGTCAAAGGTGTACGTATCCACATTACCTGCAGTGGTTTGCGTGGGATTTTCGAAAGTCTGCCCGTTCAGCGCAATGGCCTTGAAGCCATCGACCTGCATATAGGCGCCCAACGCGTCATCGATGGTAATGAAGCCGTCCTGATGCTCGGCGCCCTCAGTGACCTTCGTTGGGTAGCCCGACCCCTTAACTATCTCGGAAGAAATGCCTTCGAATACCTTGTCCAGATCATCAGCGTTCGAGGCCGACTTGTAGAAGTCGGAACCTTCGGCACGCGTACCCAGGTCCCAATTCCAGCCGCCCCAGAATCCCTGGGTATAGGTATAGGAAGCCTCGGGATAATTGCTGGAAACCGCATGCATGAATTTATTTTCGTTGCTTGCTCCCGAAGGATCAGCAGAGGGATTTGCATCGCTGAAGATGCCGATGGTATACACGGTGGTGCCTTTATCCTTCATGGCTTTCGCTGCCGATACCGCTTCGCTGGCAACCCCCGACTCGATACCACTAGTAGAAGTAGGCGAACCGTCGGTGAAGAAGATAACGATCTTCTTGGCATCTTCGCGGTTAGAGGTTTGGCTCTGGGCAAGCTGCAAGCCGTTGTCGGCACGCGTGGCACCGGCTGGTCTGATGGAGTTAATGGTGCTCGTGAATGCGGCCGCATCCGTGCAAGGGGGACATGGTCTTCATAACCTGGCTGTAGTTGTATGCGTATCCACCTTTGGTGTACGTATCGTTGCCCACGACAGCAGATTTATCGCCCGAAAACTTCACGATGGAAACCTGATGCTGCTTTGATGAATCGGAGATGCCCTGGTTCTGCTCGGCAATCGTGGTCACGAAGTCATTTGCCGCCTTCTTCAATGCGTCAATGCGCTTCGTATTGTCATTGCGATTCATGGGATCATCCATCGACCCCGAAGCATCCAGCACCAGCACAATGTCGAGCGGCGTGGTGGACGTGGATGACACGTTAGACGTGGACGAGAGTGCCGAAAGAGCCGTTATGAACGCTGAACTCCCGCGCTCAACGACGCTTCCGCTGGTTGTGGTAATCGTTTCGTCGGCTGATACGGTTTTGTCCGTCCATATTCGACCGATGTTTGCGGTGTTAGGCGTTTCGCCGCCAAGAATCGCTGCCCAATCGTTCATGGAAGACGGATCTACCGTTACCGTGGGGCCTACCCCCCCCCATGGAACGGTTGCTGCCCTCGTCGTCTGCAAAGGCAAAGCCGCCGCCTAAGCATACAAGAGCAAGCGCAAAGGCCATTGCCAGTAATGGTCGTATTCGCTTCATCTTCGATCCCCCAATCTTGCTTTCGTTTGCCCAGCACATGCTTCTCCCGATGCTGCCAAGTTTTTCAACACCAGGGGATATCTGCGTACCGTCCAACCCACTTTTTGCCGTGCGAAGAAAGGCGCTTCAACTGAATCGTCGCAGATAATAGGTATGTTCGTAACGTTCGTATATACGAACCCCTCTCTCTTTATAACAGGGAAAATGGTGCATTCGCCAAAGGAATTGGGCTACGTGCCATATTTTTTGAATTAAAGACCAATTCACGCTATAAATGGAAAATAAAGAAAGGTGCCGGATCCCACTAAAAGGGCCGCCGGAAGCCCGACAGCCCTAAAGCATTCATTATTAGAAGTGGCCTGAAGCCGAAAATGGGAATCTGGTACCTGGCCCTATTTTTCCATCCGCTTGTCCAAGAAACTTTGCGTAAGGTAGCCCGCAATGAAAATGGAGCATACGGTTGGCACCACGAAGAACAGATACGGGATATAGCAAATAGCGGTAAGGACAAGCGTTCCTATCATGCCCGCGCCCAAAGGCGCCATGCCCTCGAACAGGCGGCGCCTCAACACGTAGCCGGCAAACGGGATGGAAAAACATCCACAGCACCGCAATGAAAATGAATATCAGCGCAGAAATGGGGGCCGTAACAAGCGGGAACAGCAGGAAGAATCCCAACAGGGGCAGCACGAAAACGCCACAAAGCCCAACATGAACATGCGCGAAAGCTTCGTTTCCGTAAGCTTGACGGCGCCTTCCATTACGCCCTTAATCAAGAAGAAGAACAGCAGCACCAGCAAGGCATGGGCCATGCACGAAAACAGCAGCGGCCCAATCACGGAAAACGAGTTCGGTTCCGATTCTTCGGAAACAGCAGAAACCAGGGCGTCGTCAACATAGCTTACGTTGGGAACGTTGGCGCCTTCCTCGATGGTAACCTGCGCATTGCTCGGCACCTGCAGCGTGCCGCCCACCGTGGTACCGCGCGAAACATTAATCGTGCTTGCAGACACATTCACATCACCCGCATAAGAGCCAGCCAGGTTCACCGTTCCCGCTGCGAAAGCTGCACCCTGATAGGTTCCCGATACACTCACATTCGAACCAGCAGCATACACACCGCACGCAGAAACGTCGGATGCGATAGACACATTCTGACCCGCAACGGTGATGTTGTTCCCCGCCGTCGTCGAAGAAACGTTGACAGTCTGGCCTGCCGCACGCAAGCTACCGTGAATAGCAGAAGAAGCCACGTTCAACGTGCTGCCAGCAAGCAAAAGCGCTGCCGCCGGTTCCGCCGCCTACTTCAAGGCCCCTGGCGTTCAATGTGTCTCCCACCCAATATAGGTCGCGCCCAACAGTAAGGTTCAGCGCATCGCGCTCCATAAGGAAGGCATTGCCCGTATAGGAGTCAACGTAGCTTGTGCTTTCCGCCGTTCCCTTTGTCGAAAGCCGAATTGGCTGCAAATGCCATAGCGGGCATGCAAAGCACTAAGGCGAACACGGCAACAACAGCCAGCAGTTTTTTTTCGCATGGCAAAAACACTATCCTTCGGTGGTAACCGTTACTTCGTCGATTGCGATGGACTGCAGGTATTCCTTGTCCAAAATGCAGCCAAGGCCAACGGGGTTCTTGGGCGCATTCAGCACCAATTCGCCGTGCTCAAGCTCCAACGGGGAAGGGCGGTATCGTGGGCAAAATATGCCGAATAATCCGAAACATCGGGCGGCAAATCCATGCCTGGCAAGGTTGCGAAAGCCGCGTGCATGCGCTTCGAAACGCCCGTGTCGAACATGCCGCCCATCCAAACCGTTTTGCCAAGGCTGCGCATCCAGTGGTAGAAGTCGAGCGTAGGCTGAATGCCGCCGAACTTCGCAATCTTCAAGGCATAGCAACGAAGGTTGTCCAACCCCATGGCTGCTTCCATGTCGCTTGCGGTTACCACCGATTCGTCTAGGCATACCATGGTTTTCAGTTCGTCTTGCAGCAGCGAAAGGCGCACGAATAGGTTGCGCTCGCCACTGCTGGGAACGTAATTCGGGTTGTAGGGTTCCTCGATGCATGCAGGGGTTCAATGCGTCGAGCTTATACAGCACGTTCAGGTGCGATTCGTCGAACGACTGGTTGGCGTCGAGCATCAGCGTCAGGTCGGGATGGTCGGCGCGCAGCAGCCACGCATTCGAGTGCGGTTTCCGGCTCGATCTTCATCTTCACGCGGGTGTACCCCTGGGCTACCAAGCTGTCTACCGCCGCACGCACCTCTTCAACAGGAGCAATGCCCACCACGGCACCGCCCAAAATCTTCTCGGCGTTCGAGCCGCCGATCATCTTCGAAAGCGGCTGGCCGATGATCTTGCCGTACAAGTCCCAGATGGCAGGTTCCACCGCAGCTTTCGCCATGGGATACTTCGCCAAACCGGGGAACGTGGCAAGGGAAGCGGAAACCTCGCTGGGATGCAGGTAGCGCTCACCTAACACCACAGGGGCAATGGAATCGCGCACTACGGCGTAATCTTCTGCAATGGTTTCGGGCAAATACCAATTGGTGGCAAAGGAAACGCACTCGGAAATGCCCGTGCGCCCAGCCCAGTCTTCCACTTCCACGAAGAACGATTCACGGAAATCGACGTTGCCCTTGGCCGTCTTCACAGGATGGGAAAAGGGCTGCTTCACGCGATACAGGGTAAGCGACTTGATATCGATGCGCTTGTCGTAGCGCTGTTTCAATGCGCGTCGGTCCACCTTGCCGGCGATGGTGCGTGGGAATTCATCCATCACCAAAATATGCTTAGGATGATGGAGCTTCGACATGCAGCCATTCAGGTAATCGTGCACCATATGGGCGTATTCCTGCGGGCACGTTGCCGGACGAATGCAGCTCTGAGCAGGGTCGATGCCAAATTCTTCTTCGTCGCGGGCAATGGCTTCGGCAGAATAATCGGCCTCGATAAACGCCACGGGGCGATACCCCCAGGTTTCATCCGCGGTGCCGAACACGTAGGCGTCCTTCACACCGGGAATGCCCAGCAGAACATCTTGGACTTCAGCTGGGTAGATGTTTTCGCCGCCCGAAATAATGAGGTCTTCGGTGCGCGCGTATACACGCAAAAGGCCGTTGCGGTCGATAGACGCCCTGTCTCCGGTAACGAAATAGCCATCGGCGCTCATTGCCTTGCGGGCATTCAGGTATCCCTCGAAGATGCCAGGACCCGCAACGTGCAGCTGGCCAATGCCATCGGCATCGGGGCTTACGATGCGAGCATCATAGCCGGGCAAAAGCTCCAGCCCGCCATCGAAACCGCGGGTTACCGGAGCCGCGGCAATGAAGCTGGAAGTTTCCGTCATGCCGTAGCTGGAATACAGGTTTGCCTTTGCACGCAAAGCCATGCGCAACGTCTTTTCGTTCAGCGCCGCACCGCCCAAAGGATACATGCGTACTGCCCGATAACCCTATCGCGATCGTTTTCCAGCAAATCGGCCAGAATCTTATCCACTACAGAAATATGCGTAACGCGGAAGCTCAGCACGTCATTCAGCACTCGCACGGGATTGTAGCGCTCGTACACGATGAACGAGCCGCCGCTCAGAAGAGAGCGCACCATGATCTGGAAGCCGCCAATGGCACATAGGCAGGACCAGCTGCCATACGCTACGACCATCTTCCAATGCCAGAACGCGGTTTGCCGCGGTAGCGGCACCAATGATGCAGTTCCACGGCAAAAGCGTGGCCTTCGGGGTTCCCGAAGAACCCGATGTGAACATGACAATGCCCGCCTCTTGGCCATCCATGCCCGCTCGCATTCGCGGGCGAACGCCTCGAACTGCGTGGCATGCGGCACAGAGCCTTCCGGCAAAGCAGCGAAATCCGCCAGGCCGTAGCCCGTTGCATCGATCATCAGGCGCTCGACCGCAGACTGTTCCAGCACATCGATGCCAGCTTCGCCCGTGGCGTTTTCCAGCTCCACGATGCGCAGCTTGCGCTCTTCGTAGGAAAGACGCGGATTCAGCAGCGCCAACGTGAAGCCGCCGTACGCCGCCGCCAAGGAAAGGATCACGATCTCGGCGCCGTTGTACAGATTGCACGCAAGCGTGGTGCCGCGACCGTAACCGTGCTTGGCAAGCTGCTGAGCCAAAGCTGCAGCAGCAAAGCGGGCGCGACGATAGCTAAACGTTACCGAGCGCGCATCCTTCTGCACGCAGAAGAACATCTGGCCGGCCTTGCGATAGGCCATTTCCGCCAATTGGGCAATCATTGCCGTCACATCCTTTATCAGGGAATTTCAGATCAGGGGAATTTCGGGAACTTGTCGAAGTCGGGCTTGCGCTTTTTCCTTAAAGGCGTCGCGGCCTTCCTTCGCTTCGTCAGACGTGTAATACAGAAGCGTGGCGTCGCCTGCAAGCTGCTGCAAACCGGCATAGCCGTCGGTGGCGGCATTGAATGATGCCTTCAGGAAGCGCAGGGCCGTAGGCGAAAGCTGGAGCATTTCCCTAGCCCAGGAAACGCACTCGGCCTCCAGCTCATCGAAGGGGACAACCTTGTTTACCAGGCCCATGTCCAGAGCCTCGGCTGCCGTGTACAGACGGCAAAGGTACCAAATCTCGCGAGCCTTCTTCTGGCCGACGATAGCAGCCAGATACGAAGCACCGTAGCCACCGTCGAAGCTGCCAACGCGCGGACCGGTCTGGCCGAACTTGGCGGTTTCCGCCGCAATGGAAAAGGTCGCACAGGATATGAAGAACATGGCCGCCACCAACAGCATAGCCGTTCACCATAGCAATAACGGGCTTGGGCACTACGCGGATAAGGCGCTGCAGATCAAGCACGTTCAGGCGCGGGATGTTGTCCTCGCCCACATAGCCGCCGTTGCCACGTACCTTCTGGTCGCCGCCGGAGCAGAATGCCTGGTCTTCGTCCTTGCCGTCGTGGTTAGCTCCGGTAAGGATGATAACGCCCACTTCCCTGGTCGTCACGCGCAAGGGAAAACGCGTCAAACAACTCGACGTTCGTCTTCGGAGTGAAAGCGTTGCGACGCTCGGGGCGATTGATGGTGATCTTGGCGATGCCATCGTACTTTTCGTAGATGATCTCGTCGTAATCTTTAACTTTTTTTCCCAAGGAAAATCGCTCATGGATGTCCTTCCCTTATTGTTGATGCCGGAACCTTCTGGGGCTGCACCCTGGGTTCTATGCCGGACAAGAATTCCTGCACTACTGTACCGTAAAGAACGGGCGCCTCTATGTACGTTGTGCCCCGTTCCAAACGAGGTCACGTCGATGCCGTCGTGTTCCAACCGATGCGCTACCGCTTCGCTGCCGCAGTCGTCGTAGCCCCACAGGTACTTTGACGGGTACCCAGGTGCTTTGCCACCACGGCGAATGCCTGAGAAGCATCGGGCATGGCGTGCTTTCCCGCGCCTTCCAGACACAACGCCATCGATTCAGCGTCGTTGGCCAAACGCTCGGGGCGAAGCTCTTCATCGAGTCCCATTTCACGCTGCGATTCGAAAAGCGGCAGCGTCTCCCAGTACTCTACGAATTCTTCGATGCCGTTATTGCGCAAACCGTTGCGCCCAGCCAGCGTTGCGCTCTTCTGCGGCAGCGCGCTGCTCATTGCCCTCAGGCCCAAAATTGCAGCTTTCCAGAATCAGCGAATACAGCAGGTCTTTTTCAGAAGAGGCCAACCCCAGGGCAATGCGTCCACCCATGGAATAGCCCATAACGTGGGCGCGGCGCTTTGGCGCCTTCATGCCCCCACACACGCAACCTGCTCCAAGAACGACTCCACCATACGCACCATGGCGTCGTAGCGATAAAGCTCAACGTTGCTTGGCTTACTTTCTGCCATGCCCCAGGAAATCAAGCGCGTATGCGCAGTGATTGCCTGAAAGGGCGGCGGCGATGATGCTCCAACTTAAGCCCGTCTGCATAAAGCCGTGGAGCAAAACAAAGGGATGTTATCGGCCTTGCCCCACTGATATACGTGGATCTTCTGGCCTTCCCAGTCAAAGTCGAATTCGCGCGTAGGCGGCACCGTTTGTTCCTTGGAAGTTTTGCCCAGCATGCTCCATGCTGACGCCAGAGGCTCAACTTCAGGCGAGACGTGATGAGCGCCGCACGCGCATACTTCGCCGTGATCATGTTCATGGGAGCCGCAGCCAGCATCCCCTTTGTGGTGACCGCAGCCACAAGTGTGATTGTGCATCGGTTGCTCCCTCAAGCACGTGCGCACATGCGCATTACCAATACTGATCGTAGCGCTCCCGCACTCCCGTCAGGGGCAAGGGAACTTCTATTAAGGATATACCCTGTTCACCCAAGAATCCGCTAAATGCCTGCTTGAATTCTGCCACCGTATGCACCGTAGCTGTGGGTACCCCAAAGGCACCTGCTGCGGCGGCAAATCAACCTTCTGAGGCGTTAGGAACAACCTCTCGAAGTACGATTCGTCAGATTTTTGCGGCAGCATGTCGAAGATGGCACCGCCATTATTGTTCAAGAGCACGATAACGATGCTGGGCCTTTGGCGAGCCTTGGCGTTCACGCAAAGCATCTCCCCTTGCAGCGCCAGCGAATTCAGGTCGTGCAGCAAGGTCAAATCACCCGTGACCATAACGGTCTGCTTGAAGCTTTGCGCTGCGCCCAAAGCCGTGGAAACGGTTCCGTCGATGCCGTTAAGGCCGCGGTTTGCCAGCACAGTAAGATGCTTCGCTTGGCTTACGTAGAAGGCATCGAGCGCGCGAACCGACATGCTGTTTGCCGTGAACAGCAGGCTTTCTGCGGGAATTCCTTCCAGCACCGCACGCAGGTAAGAACCTTCAAACTGGCTATCGGCAGCGAAATCGGTTGCCAATATGCGTTCGGTTCGGGCGCGGTCGATAAGCCCCCACTCGTGAACATTCTGCGGCAGGGGTGCGTAGGCCATAGATTCTTCTGGGTTGGGAACGGTCCCCGCTTCAAGCAAAGCCACCACGAAATCGAGCGGGTTCGCCGCCACAAACGTGGTGGTCTGCGAATTGAAGTCGCGCGTGGTCAGCGGATCCACCACGATCTGTGCGGCCTGGCAGGCTTCGATTGCCTGCGTTGCGCGCTTCGACACCGGATAGCGCCCAAAGCGAACCACCGCGTCGAAGGCGGGCATTTCATCCGACCCCATAATGCGATCGTATCCGCAGATAACGGCAGGGTGACCGTACGTGCGCAAGTGGGAAAGCGGGTCGGCAAGCAAAGGGGCATCGAAACGCTCGGCGAAAGCAAGGAGCGCCTGCGCTTCCCTGTCCCCTGCGCGTGCTGTCTGCAACCGATTCAGCGGAAAATGTTCCTTCGCCAGCAAGAACCACCACAGTATGGGAATCAAGAAAATCCACCAGGGAAGCCGCATCGCGGGAAGAAAGCTCGTGTTCCGTACGCACCAGGGCAGGAAGATCGTCGGCGGCGGCAACGCGACCCGCATCGAACAGATCGGGCATAGCAGCGTCGGGTACCAACGGCTCGTCGAACGGGAAATTCACGTGCACGGGGGCCGAGGCATGAGTCCCCGGAGCCGCGGCAATAACTGTTTCACGTGCAACCTGGCGCACATGGGCAACGTACTTGGGGCTATCGCTCGGCTCGGGCATGGCGAAGAAGCGGCGCACATGGTCGGAGAACGCCTTGTTCTGATCGCACGTTTGCGGAGCGCCAAGCCCCTGCAGGCGCGCTGGTCTGTCACCCGAAAGCACAATAAGGGGTACGCGGAAATCTCCGCTTCCATCACCGCAGGATAGTAGTTTGCCAGCGCCGTACCCGATGTGCAGATAACGCACACGGCACGCCCCGTTGCCTTAGCAATGCCCAAAGCGAAAAAGGCGGCACCGCGCTCGTCGATATCCAGATACAAGTTGAACGCCGATCCGAATCGCGCATGAGCCTCGTGAGCAACCATCGAAAGCGGGGTGGAACGCGAGCCAGGGCTTACCACCACATCGCGCACGCCAGCGCGCATCAGCTCATCGAAGAACGCACCCACATAGGTGCCCAGCGCACGCTTCTTTTTGCGCAATGGCAAGCTCGGGCGCATCGGTTGCCTGGTCCTCTTCGTCAACCAGCAAATCCGCTTCCTTTTCCGCCATGGCCTATTCGCCCCTTTTCGTCCTCGGGTGCTTCAAACGCACTCAAGATGGTTTTCAGCTTCAGATCGATCTCGTTGAATTCCGCAGCGGCATCGCTGCCTTCCACAATGCCGCACCCGGCATAAAGCCAGCCGCGCTCACCGTCGAATACGCCCGATCGGATGGCCACGGAAAACTCCCCATCGCCATCGGCATTCACATAGCCCACTGCACCACCGAAAAGCCGCGGTTGTAACCCTCGGCTTCACGCAGCGTCATCAGCGCTTCGCCCACCGGAGTGCCGGAAAGCGCCGGGGTGGGATGCAGCTGGCTGGCAAGGCCCATAAGCGTGGTGCCCTCCATAACCTGTGCCGCCGCGGGCGTATGCAGGTGCTGCACATGCTTTAGCACTTTGATCTGCGGTGTTGCAGGAATATCAACGTTATAACAATTGCGCGCAAACACTTCGCGCATGAATTTCACCACGTACTCATGCTCACGACGGTTCTTTTCGCTACCGAGTAGTTCGCCGGCCAAGGCCTTCTGCTCTTCCGGTGTTTTCGCCGTGCGGGCACGTACCAGCAAGGCACATGCTTTCCACGTGCGTCCCTTCTTGCGCAACAGCAGCTCGGGCGTGCAACCGCAGAAGAACACATCGCCGTAACGATACAGGAACACCGTGCCGCGGGCGCTGCCGTCAATCAGGTTCACCAGCACGTCCTTCGACGAAAACGGCTGGTCGGCCGTAAGCTCGATACGACGCGAAGGCACAAGTTTTTCAATCTTGCCCGACGCAATGCGACCAAGTCCCATATCCATGATGCGTTGCCACTCGTCAAAAAAGAATCGTGCTGCAACGAATATGCCATGGTGCGATGGGTGCGGGGCTTCGCTTCCTCGGCATGGCGCACGAAGCGATCGACCCTGCCTTGATATACGGGTCCCAAGCTGTTCACCTGCAAGAACGACCCCTGCTCGTTTTGGATAAGCACCAATTCGGGCAGCATCAGGCGCAAACGCGGAAATGCCGTCATCATGTCGTCAGCCGGCTTGGGGTTTTCGGCGTCAAAGCGGTTGAACGAAAAGAACACCGGCGCAAACCCTGCGTCCTGGCTTACCACGTCGGCTTCGCCCAGCGTTGCCAAAGCGATGCAGCGGCCAAAGGCCCAAATAGCGTATGGGGCGTTCCTTGTCGTAGTACACAAACTGATCGGTAAAGCCCTTCTGCAACACGCAGAAAGCGTCAACAATATCGGTGTTCAGCGCCACCGTGCGCGAATAGAGCTTAGTCATGGGACGCTTCACCTACGTGCAACATCTTGGCCTGATCCCACAGCTGCTGCATTTCATTCATATCCAGCTCTTCGATGCGCTTGCCTTGACCCCATGCAGCGCCTTCCATAAAAAGCCCAGCGCTCACGGAACTTGCGACACGTGGCACGCAGAGCCGTTTCGGCATCGATGCCTTCTTTGCGCGCCACGTTCACCAGGGAAAACAGCACATCGCCGAACTCGAGCTCCCTTTGCCTGGGCGTCATCGGAGCGGCATGCCTGCTTGAATTCGGCGATCTCTTCTTCAACCTTGGCCCACACGTCTTCGACGGTGTCCCCACTCGAACCCGGCGGCGGCCGCCTTGCGCGAAATCTTGTAGGCCTGGAGCAGCGCTGGGAAGCTAACGGGCACACTGTCCAGCAACCCCTCGGGCTCTTCAGCCTGGGCGTCGGCGGCGCTCTTTTCGGCGAGCTTCACGTTGTCCCAAATGGAAAGCACGTCTTCGGCAGAACCCGCAGCAGCTTCGCCGAACACATGCGGGTGGCGACGAATCATCTTCGCGTTCACATCGCGGCATACGTCGGCGACGGTGAATTCGCCTGCGTCGGCAGCAATCTGGCTTTGCAGAACCACCTGCAAAGAACATCGCCCAGCTCTTCACGAAGATGCGCCGCGTCGTGCTGCTCAATGGCATCGACAGCCTCGTACGCCTCTTCGATCATGTTGCGGGCGATGGATTCATGGGTTTGCTCGCGGTCCCACGGGCAGCCGTTCGGAGCGCGCAGAGCAGCTATGGTGTCAACGAAAGCAGCGAACGTTTCACCTGCCAATGGCGCACACGAGGTGCCTTGCTGCGTTTCCCCTGCGCTCGTCTGACGGTTTTCGCTCACTGAGCTTCGCCTCCTGTTTAGATTTTGTACATGAATTGGAATACGTCTTCGCGCTGAACAATTACCTGAACGCCCAGCTCTTCACCTTCCTTGGTGAGTGCTTCCTGAACCTCGTTGAAGCCAGCGGTGTCGGTATCGAGGCGAACCAGCATGGTCATGCTGAAGATGTTATCCAGAATGGTCTGGTTGATGTCGTCGATGCTTGCGCCCTTTTCTGCCAGGACACCGGAAATGCCAGCTACGATACCGGCGCGGTCTTTACCCAAAACCGAGATAACACAACGCATGAAAGATTCCTTTCGCTTTTGCTTCCGCTCCTTGCGAAAGCTTCGGCCTACCTGCGGGAACTTAGCGTCCCATCAAAAGCGACAGCGCCTCTGCGCGCGTCGCAGCATCTTCCTTGAATATACCACGCATGGCATTGGTGACCGTTTTCGCACCGGGCTTCTTAACACCGCGCATGCTCATGCACAGATGCTCCGCTTCCATAACCACGGCAACGCCGCGGGGTTCAGCTGCTCTACCAAAGTATCGGCAACCTGCGAGGTAAGGCGCTCCTGCACCTGAGGACGGCGGGCATACACCTCAACCAGGCGAGCCAGCTTGGAAATACCGCAGATCTTGCCCGATTCGGAAGGCAGATATGCGATATGAGCCTTGCCGAAGAACGGTACCAGGTGGTGCTCGCACATGGAGAAGAACGGGATGTCGTGAACGATCACCATTTCATCGTGGTGTTCGTCGAAAAGCGTTTCAAAATGAACGGCTGGGTCTTGATGCAGACCAGCAAAGCATTCTTCGTACATACGGGCCACGCGAGCTGGGGTTTCAAGCAGCCCCTCGCGATTCGGGTCTTCGCCAACGCCCTCCAAAATCAGGCGCACGCCCTGCTCGATCTTTGCCAAATCCATATCGTTACTTGCCATCATTGCCTTCCAGCCAATAGAAAATGTATCGAACCATTGTAGCGCGTCTACCCGATTATGCGCTACAGCGAAGAGCCATGCCTCATATTGGCACAAGCATGGCGGCCCCACTCGAAATCGATTCGCGGAGAGGGAACCGCCCGCAGCACTCGAACCCGCATCGCCACACCGGATCAGGCCCGCTCCATCGCGCCACGGCAGGTTCGCCCCGCACGTTGGAGCCACCGCCGCAGGCCCACCCCGCACGCCGCATCGGGCCCATCTCGCTTATAGCACCGCCCTTAAGCTGCCCCTGGGGCCCAGAAACAAAAAAATCGGCCCAGACTGCAACTTTTTGCGATTAGCAATTGTTCCAAACTCTCCAATCGCGAATCGCGGCATAAAAACGCAGGCAATTGGCCGTGCTGCGGCCTATTACCACCCAATGGCGACGAAAAAAGAGCCCCTAATCGCAAAAAAGTTGCAAAATGCCGAGATTTTTGTTTTTGCGACGGGCGAAGCCGCCGCAACGGGCCGGACTGTCGCAACGGGCCGAACCTACAGGTCCAACTCCACCGAAACCGGGCAGTGGTCGGAGCCCATGATCTCTGAATAAATGTTTGCCATCTGCACCTTTTTTCACGCAGCGCTTCGCTCACCAGGAATAGTCGATGCGCCATCCTGCGTTGTTGGCGCGGGCATGGAAGCGGTAGCTCCACCAGGAATAAGCACCCTCTGTTGAAGGGTTCAGGTAACGGAACGTGTCGACGAAGCCCGCATCCAAAAGACAGGTGAACTTGGCGCGCTCTTCATCGGAAAAAGCCAGGATTGCCGCGATTGGAGCGCGGGTTCTTCAGGTCGATTTCCTGGTGAGCAACGTTGAAGTCGCCACACATCACCACGGGCTTTGCGTTTCCCGCCTGACCATTGGGAAGCACGCCCTCCTCCAAGCCTTTGCAGATATCGCGGAACCTATCGTCCCAGGCCATACGGTGGTCAAGGCGCGCAAGTTCACTTTGAGCATTAGGCGTGTATACGTTTACGAACCAGTACTGTGCGAATTCGCAGATCACCACGCGGCCCTCGGTGTCCAGCTCCGGCACACCTACCTCGTGAATTACCTGCAGTGGCTCTTCCTTGCAAAAACACCGCCGTACCGGAATAGCCTTTGCGCTCAGCATAGCTCCAATACTGGTGGTACCCAGGAAGGTCCATCTCGATCTGGCCTTCTTGCAGTTTCGTTTCCTGGAGCGCGAACACATCGGCATCAAACTCGTCGAAAGCGTCCATGAACCCCTTCTTCATAACAGCGCGCAAACCGTTAACGTTCCAGGAGACCAATCGCATAAAAGCACCTTTCAACCAAAGTGGCAAAAAGAGGTTAACCCCCTTTTGCCACTCCTAACGAATCTGAATAGGAAAAGGGGCTAAACCCTTTTCCGTCAAAGCTTATTTCTTCTTCTTGCTTGCCTTCTTCTGAGCTTGGCGCACAGCCTTGTCATAGCCCCTGCTCGCGCAGAGGACGCAGCTGGTTGGTGTCGATGCGCATACCCATGAAGAAGAAGAACCAAGAAGCAATCATCAGGCCAATCGAAATGAACGGCTGCTGAGGAATAAGCAGCGAAAGCACGATGGCAATAATCATGCCCACGAAACCAACGCCCGAATAAACCATGCGCTTTCGGTTCAGGCGCTTGAACTCGGCCGTGTCGGGAACGAAGCGGTTAACTTCCTTGTTACGCTCACGACGCGCCTCGCGGTCGGCACGCTTAACCTGCTTGTTATGCTTTTCGATTTCCTTCTGTTCTTCCTTGAAAGCGAAGGAGCTTCTTCCGCCTTACGAGCAGACTGGGCCACCTGGGTCTTCTTTAGGAGCTTTCGCGGGAGCCGGCTCCTGCTTCTTGGAGCCGCCGAACAACCCCTTCTTCTCGGGCTTTGCCGATGTGGTACGCACCGAAGACGCAGCCTTCGAAACCGGCTTGGCGGAAGCTGCACTCTTGCGGGTAGTGCCACGCTTCTGGTCGCTGGTGTATCGCTCGTTCATGGGGTTTCGCTGAGACATCCCTTGATTCTCCTTGTTGTGTTTTCGTCGGGGCCTACTGGGCTACAAACGTCTTGCCCGTGATTTTTCTCGTAAGCCTGAATGTACTTTTCGCTGGTCTTCTTGATGATATCTTCGGGCAGACGCGGCGGGTTGCCGGTGCGATCCCAGTTGGCTTTGAGCCAATTGCGGACGAATTGTTTGTCGTAGCTGGGCTGCTCTTCGCCAACCTTATAGGTGTCGGCTGCCCAGAAACGAGAGGAGTCGGGGGTCAGAACCTCGTCGCCCAGGATGATCTTGCCATCGTATACGCCGAACTCGAACTTGGTGTCGGCAATGATGATGCCGCGCTCCTTAGCATGGCTTGCAGCCGTTTCGTACACCTTGATGGGGTCGCGAATGGCAGCAGCATCTTCAGCGCCAATGAGCTTTTCGCACTGCTCGAAGCTGATGTTCTCGTCGTGGTCGCCGATCTCGGCCTTCGTGGAAGGGGTGAAGATGGTTTCAGGCAGCTTAGAGGAATTAACCAGGCCTTCGGGGAGCTGAATGCCACATACAGCGACCGTCTTCTGGTAGTCCTTCAAACCGGAACCGGTAAGATAGCCGCGCACAATGCACTCAACGGGAAACATGTTGGCCTTCTTTACCAGCATGAAGCGGCCGGCAAGCTTATCGGCATAAGGTTTGAACTGCTCGGGGAGGTCGGCAACGTCGGCAGAGATAAGATGGTTGTCCACCACGTCGGACAGAAGGTCGAACCAGAAGCAAGAAAGCTGCGTGAGCACCTGGCCCTTATAGGGGATTTCGTCTTCCAGAATATAGTCGAAAGCAGAAATACGATCGGACGCAACCAGCAGCAGCTTGTCGCCCAAATCGTACAGATCGCGCACCTTTCCCTGTGCATCGGGTTTGATGTCGATTACAGACATGACCGTCCTTCCGTCTGAGTTTGTTGACAGAACTCTATTATGGAACATCTTGCGCAGCAGCGCATGAAAAAAGCAGTACTTGTGCCGATTCACAACTACTGCGATTAATGCACGGCGAATGCACGGCGCCGAGCGCGCAAAACCTCCGCAAATATCTAGTTTCGGAAGCGCAACCGCCTAGCCAGCGCCAGCCCAACTTGGCATGACCCCCTCGTTGTTGCAGCGGTCCGCACAATCGTTTTGCCAAGACCGGCTCAAGAAGGGCAGCTGTGATCCAAGTCCAGCAAAAAAGGCGCCCACAATCCAAGCCCAAGCCCAGAAAGAAAGGCACCCGTGATTCAAGGCCAAGCCCCAGCCAACAAGAAAGGCGCCCGTGCGGGCGCCTTTCAAAGCTCAGTTCGCTCTAAAGCTAATTCGTTCCGAAGCAGGGGACGGTTGCCCTTCTTCTTTTCGGATTCGCTGGTGTACAAGGGCACGTAGATGGTGAAGCACGCCCCTTCGTTAGGGACGGCCTTCAACACGCACCCAACCATTGTGCTGGTCCACGATTTCCTTCACTACAGAAAGGCCGACGCCCAAGCCTCCCGTTGCACGAGCGCGACCCGAATCGGCGCGCCAGAAACGCTGGAATACCATCTTCGCTTCTTCGGGAGTAAGGCCAATACCCGTATCGCGAACGCTGATCTGCCCCATCAGCTCGCCCTTGCGCGCCGTGATGGTGATGGTGCCGCCTTCGGGGGTGTAGCGAACAGCATTGGAAATCAGGTTCGCCGTTGCTTGGCGAAGCAAGTCGGCATCGCCGTACACGTACACGTGCGGATCGTACTCGAATTCCAGGTTCAAGCCCTCTTCGTTGATGTAGGCCTGGTGCGTTGCCACAACCGCCGACAGCATTTCGGTAAGGTCGACCTTCTGACGCTCGATGGGCTTGGTGCGGCTTTCCAGGCGCGAAAGCTTCAACAGCGCATCGACCAAACGGGAAAGGCGGCGCACTTCGGAATTCAACGTTTCCAGGCGCTCGGCATCGGGCTCGAACACGCCATCGATCATCGCCTCAACGGTAGACTGGATGGCCATAAGCGGCGTGCGCAGCTCATGGGCAACGTCGGTTACCAGCCTGCGATCCAGCTTGCGGTTCTGTTCCACGGAATCGGCCATGGCATCGAACATATTGCCCAAACGGGCTATCTCGTCGGTGCCCTTCATGCCGGTACGTGCCGAATAATCGCCCTCTTTCAGCGCCTTAGCCGTGTTCGTGATGCGGCGGATGGGGGCGACAAGCGCGCGGGAGAACAGCACTCCCACCACAATCGAGATGGCCATCGCGATGAACGCAGCAAAGATCATGGCCTGGTATGACTTTTCACGGAATTCGGCATCGGTCTGGGTTAACAGCGTATCGGAGCCGTGCACCCGCACGAACACGGTGCCTACCTGATTGCCGTCGACATCGATGGCAGCCTTAGCCACATTGCCACTCGATTCCTTCATGGCAGCGGCCGCCCCCCAAAGCCTTGTCGGTTGAGTCGTCATACACGATGGCGCCATTTTCGTCGCGCACCTGCACGTTGATGGAATCGTACAGAATGCTTGCCGAAGAAGCAGCGTTCAAGGCGCCGCTATACCAATCGCCACGAGAAGCCTTGTAGCCCTGGGCAATGGAATCGGCCGTGGAATCGGCAACGCGCTGCACGTTTTCGCGCGTATAGGTTTGAAAGTGCTGCTCCCCATACAAAGGAAAGCACCGCAATGGAAGAAAGCACCGTGATAAGGGAAACCGCTAGCATTACCAGCACGATGCGCTTGTTGAAAGAAAGGTTCAGCCCCTTCTTCTTTGCCGACTTTCCGTCTGGCTCCTCGCTGTCCGCCTGACTCCAGGTGGCGTCGGTTGAATTTGCAGCCATCAGCAACTCCTTTCTGTGGCAGCCCCAATAAAAAAGCGCGCCCCGCCCGAAGGCAGAACGCGCTGCAGGTTCCAAGGAAACTAGTTGGCCTTCGTGGGATCCTCAAAACGGTATCCTACGCCATGCACGGTATGAAGCCACTTTGGATTGCGCGGATTGTCACCAATCTTGGCGCGAAGGTTCTTCACATGGGAGTCGATGGTGCGCTTCGTAGCCCTCGAAGTCGTAGCCCAAAACCCTTTCAACCAGTTCCATACGCGAGTACACGCGGCCAGGGTAGCGGCACAGCGTGGTGAGCAGCTTGAATTCGCTGGCGGTAAGGTCAACCTCTTCGCCGCTTACGAGGATCTTATGACCCGAAATGTCGATGGTGAGCTCGCCGAATTCCAGCACTTCGCGCTGAGGCTCAGATTCGGAGTGCACACGGCGCAAAAGGGCACGCACGCGAGCAACCAATTCGCGGGGGCTGAAAGGCTTGATCAGGTAGTCGTCCGCGCCCAGTTCAAGGCCGATAATGCGGTCTTCCACTTCACCCTTAGCGGTGAGCATGATGATGGGCGTGTCGGAGTTGTCGCGGATAACGCGGCATACGCGCTCGCCGGGAACACGAGGGAGCATCAGGTCGAGCACAACCAGATCGAAGTGGTGCTTGGAAAACTCTTCAGGGCTTCCTGGCCATCGCCCACAGCGGTTACCCAATAGTTCTCGCGTTCGAGATATGCCGCCACCGCATCGCGAATGGCTTTTTTCGTCTTCCACGAGAAGGATACGACGAGTGCTTTCGTTCATTGAAGAAGTCATCAATGCCTCCTGACAGGTATCGAAAAGCCCGTACGGGCTTTATCTGCACATGCAGCACAGTCAAATTGCAAAACAAAACGACTGCGGGCTCTGGGGCCAACCGGCACGATGCGCTGTTGCGCATAACGCACTAGAGACACCAAAGGCGCCATTTGCAATTATTGTATCAATTGCCAGAACAGGAGGTATAAGCGGACACCCAAATGTCACAATACCCCCTCAGCAGTACCCGTCCAACCGTTGCGCGGGAAAAGCACCACATCAGGAGAATACGTGCCCACTAAACGCAGTCAAAATATCCCCGGCAAAGCCCCTCGCCCCTCTCGCAATTCGCACAACCGCAGCGCAGGGGTTCGCGGAGGCAGCACGCGCGGCGCTCATTCCGCCCGCAAAGCAGCTCCACAGGGCTTTTCCACCTCTGCGCCCAGAAGCCGCTCGTCGTTCGGGCCATCTGCGAAAAACGAAGGGCAAAGGCGGATTCTCAAACGCTTCCTCCCATGGCTTCGGCCCCGCATTCAACCAAGTTGCCAGCGGTGTTTCCGCAAAGAAGTCGGGCCCAGAAGTGCTGCTTACGCGCAGGAACCTGCTTATCGGAGCGGGCGCTATCGCAGGCGTTGCCGCTTTGGGCGGCGGGCTTTCGCTTGCCACCAACGCGCTGGAGGGCAAGAAGGAAGCCACCGTGGAAAGCATCAGCGTCCCTGAAGATGCGGTGAATGCCCTTTCGGATTACAGCCAAGCCGACTACACGCAGCACGTGAAGGCCGCTGGAAGCTGCTAAACTTGCGTACGGAACCCTGGTATGGGCCGACAACGACACCGTTGCTGCCTGCCTGGTGCCCGGCGAATCGGCAAGCCCGTTAAACACGGTAAGCCTGCTGTACCTTTCCAACGGCAAAACCGCTTCGGCGCTTTCCGCTGCTCAAGGCGCCGACGAAGGGTTCGAAATCGTCGAGGTGCGCTGCAGCGAAAACGGCATTGTCTGAACGGAATCGAGCGCCTACGAATCTGCTTGGCGCGTATACACCGCAAAGCTATTCAACGGCAGCGCCACTTCATCACCCAGGTTGACCAGGGCGATGGCAATTGGCTTTATTCCTTCCATTGCCGCCGTGGGCGAAAAACCGCCTTCTGGCAAGTATGCCCCAACACCTCAGGAGAATCTGCCGCCGAACGAAGCGCCCTCAAAAGCGCGCGATTCGGCTCTGGCGACGTAGCTGTTCCCTACACCTCGAAAAGGCCTTCGCCACACGCGTAACCGCAGCTGATGATGGCGTGGTAATCACGCCGCGCGCCGAAGCACAGGGTACCTACTACCAACTCACCAAGATTTCAGCCACAGATAATTCCACCGTCGACCAGATGACGCTCCCCTCTTCCATGACGCCTGACTTGGCCAGCTACGGCCGCAGCGGTTTTTCGTTTGGGTTCAGCAGCATCTACAACTTCGGTGGCGGCATTGCCAACTTGGGCACTTACACGCCACGTTCGGCGGCGAACGCCTACCACTACGACGACCTGCAATGGTTCCGTTTCTCGCGCTCGCCATTACCGCCCCCTGTTGGTCGGGCGAATGGTTTGTGGTGAAATCCACCACTGCCCTGTGCGGCGTTAACTTTGGAAGCAAGAGCTACTTCGCTATCGACACGCCAAGCGGCTGCGACACCTACGGCGAACACCTGGTTTCCACAGGCACCCGCTCTTCGTTCGTGGGCCTCTCGCAAATCACCGACGACAACGACAGCAACAACGACCACGCCCTCGTGCGCGTCTTCACACCCATCAAGGGCAGCATCGACAACGCATTTTAGGTGATGCATGGCGGCGCGGCGCCGTCTCGGTATCCTGCAGTCCTGCCCTGCCGTCCTTCAGTCCCGCCTCGGCATTCTGCAATTCTGCCTCAGCATCCTGCAGTCCCGCCCCGTCAGCCCTCAATCCTCACCCCTGTCGTTCCTCAGTCCTGGCTCTCAACTTCGATCAGCTTCGCGCTCCTTTCACGGAACCGACCCCGCCGGCAGCGACGAAGTCTCACGCGCCCTTCACGGGATCGGCCCCGTTGCTACCGCCGAAGCCCCAGTCGCCCATCGCCGGATTGCTCCGCTGCTGCCGCCGAAGTCTCACGTATCTTTTGCGGGATTTGCCCCGTTGAGGCGGTTTTGCTCGTTGCAAAAACAAAAATCCCGCCATTTTGCAACTTTTTGCGATTACGGACTCCCTCCATCCCTAAAAAGAGAAATCGGACCGCAACACAGCTGGATCACCTGCGTTTTGCGTCTCAATCCGCAATTGGAAGGTTCTAAATAATCCGCAATCGCAAAAAAGTTGCACCGCAAGCCGATTTTTGTTTTTGAGCCCCGGAGATGGCTTCAGGACGAGTCTGGGCATCCCGGGAAGACAACGATGCGAGCGGGGGTCGGCTCGGCCCTGGGGACACCTTCGGGACGGTCCCGCGGACTGGCGATGCAAGATGGCCTCGGGCGGTCCCGCGAAGCGGCCCGCCACAATATTGTAAAAAACAGAAAGCGAGGGCATCCGGCTTCGGATGCCCTCGCTTTGTTTTCAAACGATGTTGCGCCTACCCTAGCACTTACGCTCTACCCCTAGAACTCAAGTTCCTTCAAGCGATCGAATACCACGTCTTTACGCGTAAAGGAAGTCCCACGGATCGAAGATCTCGTCGAGCGTTTCCTTGGAAAGCTTGGCCTCAGGATCGGCTTCAAGTTCTCGCGGTAGGTGGGGCCATCGACAGCGTTCTGGATGTCGGCCCAAACCTTCATAGCGTTACGCTGAACGATAACGTATGCGTCTTCACGCGTGATGCCGGTCTGAACCAGGGCAAAGCAGCACCTTCGAAGAGAAGATGAGGCCCTTGGTGCGCCACAGGTTGTGCTCCATCTTGGCAGGATAGGTCTGCAGGCCGTCAAGCATCCACTGCATCTTGCCGAACATATAATCCAGCGCGATGAAGCTATCCGCCATGGCAACGCGCTCTGCGCCAGAGTGGCTGATGTCGCGCTCGTACCACAGAGCAACGTCGTCAAGCGCTACCTGAGCGTTGGACTTAACCACACGGGAAAGGCCGCATACACGCTCCGCAGTGATGGGGTTGCGCTTATGGGGCATAGCAGAAGAACCCTTCTGACCCTTGGCAAATGGCTCTTCAGCCTCGATAACGTCAGACTGCTGAAGCAGACGCACCTGCATAGCAATGGACTCCAACGTGGAAGCGGTAACAGCCAACGCCGTCATAACCTGGGCATGGCGGTCACGTGCCAGAACCTGCGTAGAAAGCGGGTCAGGCGTAAGGCCAAGCTTTTCACAGACATACTGCTCTACGAATGGGTCGATGCTGGAGTAGGTTCCAACAGCACCGCTGATTGCGCCCGTTGCTGCAACCTTGCGAGCCTCTTGCAGACGCGTCTGAGCGCGCTTCAGGGCCCAAGCCCAGCTGCCGAACTTCATGCCGAACGTCATAGGCTCAGCATGGATGCCGTGGGTGCGGCCCACGCACAAGGTTTCCTGGAATTAAAAGCGCGGCGCTTGCAGGTTTTCACCCAGCAGAGCAACGTTCTTCAAAATGATATCCAGCGCCTGGGTAATCTGATAGAAAGAGCCGTATCGCCCAAGTCGGAAGAGGTCATACCGTAATGAACCCAACGGCTGGGGGCTCGGTTCCCTCGGGAACGTCAGCATCGATGTACTCCGCCATGTTTGTGGTGAAGGCGATTACATCGTGGTTGGTAACCTTTTTTCGATCTCGTCGATGCGCTCAACAGTGAAGTTTGCATGCTTGCGGATCCAAGCAGCCTCTTCCTTGGTGATGCCCGATTTGCCCAATTCGGCCTGGGCTTCGCATGCCAGAACCTCGATTTCCTTCCAGATCTCGAACTTGTTCTGGAGCTCCCAAATAGCACCCATTTCGGGGCGGGTGTAGCGACCGATCATTCGATTCCTCCCTTTACGTATGCCTTACCAGGCAACTGACTGAGACCATATTCTACCAACATAAAACACGCGAACGCCCACGGCAACCGTTACAACGAACGAACGATTTCGCGAGCACGAGCCAGAAGATCGGTATCCGCCGCAACGATAACCTGATCACCTGGGAAAATGCGCGTTTCGCTGTTCACTACCTCCACATCGTCTTGGTGTGAAACAGCAATCATGCGGATACCTTCGTCAAATTCAATGTCGAGCGCTCGCACGCCTTTGTAGTTGTCGTGATTGCGCATGGTGGGGACTTTGATGTCCAGCAAGCCAATCTGGTCGCTGGTAAGAGAAACGGCAACGCCCATAGATCCAAGCATGGCTTCTTCCTGAATCATGTTTGCGATCATTACTGTGGAAGAAACACTTTCAATGCCCAGACGTCGGAAAATTCGCAAATTTGGGACTGTTCACGCGAGCGATGCAGCGCGGCACATCAAACACGCGCGCGGCATCTCACACGCAGCAAGGTTGTTCTTCGTCTTGGCCGGTTGCCGCCACAAAAACATCGGCCGACTGCATAGCCGCATCTTCCTGGACGGAAGCCGAGCAGCCATCACCGCTGATAACCAGGCAAGAGCCGTCGATGGTTTCCGCCAGGCGACGTGCTTGGGCATCGCATTTTTCAATCAAGGCAACCTGATTGTCTTCACGCAAAAGGGTGGCCTGCAAGATATGCGCCGAGCTTGCCGCCGCCAACGATAACGATATACACCGCAACCCCTAATCCCTGTGCGTACTTCGCGATGGCGGGAAGCATCGCATGCGAAACCACAGCAAGCACCGCATCTCCGTGATACAGAATGCTCGAAGGCGAAGGAATGGAACTTACCGTGCCGTCGGCGCGCTCGAAGGCGCATACACGAATACCGTGGCGGCTTTCAAGGTCGGCAACCTTGATGGATTTCTGCCCCACTTCGAAAGGTTAAGGGCGAACTGAAGCACCTCGAAATCACCGAACGTGGCAATATGGTCGCCAATACCCGATATAGCCTTTGAGAATATCTCCTCGGCAACCAGCGTGGTTCCGCATACATAGTCGATACCCAGCTGCAGGTAGGTTCGCTCGTGGCTGCTGTCGTACAAGCGCGCCACAGCGTGAGGCACATCGTACAAACGACGAGCAATTTCAACCACCATGAGGTTCGCGTTGTCGCTCTGGGTTACTGCAGCCACAAAGTCGCATTCCTCGATGCCGGCGTTCACCAAAATCTCTTCGTCATAGCCCACGCCCACAAAGGTCGAGCCATTGAAGTCGCGGCCCAGCGCGGCGAAAGCCGAAGGGTCGCGGTCGATTACACATACGTTGTTGTCATGCTCGGAGAGCATCAGGGCCAAACGCGAACCAACGCGGCCGCAGCCCACAATAATAATGTCGCTCACATCTATCGCGGCGCCTTGTGCGCGCCGCACCTCCATCTTAATCGCAGTGAAACCAGGTGAATCCATCACAGCGAACAGGCGTTATGTTCCTTGGGTTGAGCCATGGCTCAGCCACCCGAACCTGCCTGCCCATCCAAAAGCGGATGATACGCACGGCTATTGCTAATTTCAGTTGTCCTTATTGCTTGGGCGAGCACTTCCATTGCGTACACCAGCACACAGAAGAAAGCGCCCCGCCTAGAATGGCGCACTGCGAAAACAGCCGTTCCCGCAGCCACCGCTTCTGCTGGATAGTTTAGAAGATCAGAGAACTCAACTCAAAGCCCACGCATTCCAACGATTAAAAACATGTGCTGGGGAAAAAAAAACGCCGGCCCGTAGGCCGACGTTAACCATTAAATGAATCGGTAGTACACGTTTCGTGTGCCCCAGTCGGTGTAGCTGCTAGCACCGAAGGCTTTGTAAACACCTGGTGCCAAGTCGAGCGCACGACCATACTTTGCAAAACCACCGGTATCGGTAACCGTAGCAATAACAACCTTGCCGTTAGCAAATCTCGCAAATGCTACCAACCAGATAAGACTTGTCTTCAGGAACGGCAACCGTAATGCTCTGATGCGTGAGCGCAATGCCTGAAGCAGTGTTGGTTACGCCGAAGCCCTGACCATCGTCGTTGGTTTCGATGGAATAAGCCGAGGCAACGCCGCTCTGCCAGGTGCCGTCGTTAACGTCGGGTGCAACGCGGGGCGCAGTAGGCAGCGGATCGAGCGTGCAAACCTCGTTCGCCTTCTGCTTTGCCAAGGCGTTGGTATCGTCTACCGCAATAGGCACCACAACCGGGTCGGGATCTTTGACCGTGATAGAGCGCTGAGTTGCTTCCGTAGCATCTGCTGCTTAGTGACGGTTACCCCCGTCAACGCTAGAAGAAGCATCGGCCACGCCAGAAGCACGCTGCGCCGAAGAAAGCTGCTGAGTATCAACGGCCTGCGCACGGGAGGAACCCAAAACCAAGAGTGGAAGAATCTTCCTGCTTGGAACCCTGTGCCTGGCCGACAGAGCAAAAGGCAACCACCGTCATTGCCATGATAAGCACGAAGCAAACCATGAAAAACGGAGCAACCCTTCTTTTTGGTATGTACGCTGGCTTTAGCCAAAAACTCCAATGCCGAAGCTTCGCCGTTGCCCTTTGGGGAAGCAAAAGGGTGCGGGCCTTCTTGCTTGCAGAACCGCCGATGTTGGAACCAGCAGACCGCAATAAGCGCACAAAAGCGCAAGGCCTATTATACCCGCCCACGCGAAAGGCTCCAAATCAGGCCATCGGCAAACGGGCTCAAAGCACCTGGGGAAACCCTGTGTTGGAAGTTCTGAACTTGTTCCAAATCAGCTTCTGAGCAGCGATAACGCGGTATTGTGGTGGGAATATGATGAAAACGCCACCAAACGGTCGAACACACCAATATCGAGGTACGAAACCACCAAAGCAACTGCAATGAGTCCACCGCCTAAAGCCAAGAAATCAATGCGATCAAAGGCACACGCAATAATGAGACAAGCTGCCACCGAAAGCCATATCAACGCAGACAAATCAGTGAGTCGCCCTAAGCTGTGAGGCGGACAAATGCCCAGGGAGAACGGAAGCAAGGCGATGCAGAGCTCGATGCAAACAACCAAACCGCACAGGCGAAGGCGCAACGGCGCCTTATCTGCAAAAGCACACCAGGAGGGTTGTGCCGGCAACAATCAGCAAGACCGGCCAAAAGCCCCAAAAAACTTACTCCAGGAATGCGGGAAACCCAGTAGTTGGCAAGAAAAACGAAGAAAGCGTGGTTAGCGTCACCAGCGCCAAAACCACCGGTGCGCGCTTACGCGCTTTGTTGCCGTCGTTAACCACCACGCTTTGCGTAGGCGCTGAAGGTATAGGGCGAGAAACCCCTGAAGACGCAGGCGGCATAGGAGGTATATGGCCCGCATCGGCATGGATACCATAATTACGCAGCGCTTCCCCCCTTGCCACTCCAGCTTCAACCACACGGTGATAGCGATCGGAGCACACGTCAAGCGGGCTGACATTTAAAGGCTTGCCCTCCCCGTCCGAAGAGGGAAGAAATGCTGCAAAGGCTATATAGGGAACGACGACCAAACCGAAAGTGCAAATGAGCAGCACCACAGCCGTAACACGAACCAACACCGCATCGGCATCGATGCGCTCGGCAATACCAGAGCAGACGCCAGCGATAATCCGGTCTTCGCCACGTGTTAGCGCTGGTCGAGACTTTGGCTGGTTAAACAGGGAATACCCTTTTTCGTCCTTTGCCACGCTGCTCTTCCAACACCCCATTTAACAGCACCCTGAGCCAAGGTAACTACTTCGTCAGGAAAATGTTAAAGGCAGCGATTACAAAACGAACAGGCAGATGGAAAGGAACTGGCACACTGAACCGGCAAGGATCCACACATGGAAGACGGAATGCATATAGGGGATCTTCTTCAGGACGTAGAAGATGCATCCAATGGAATAGCAGAGTCCACCCGCAAGTAAAAAGCCAGAAGCCTGGTGCGGGAAGCAGCGCCCAGAGCTGCGGGATAAACCATACAACCGACCAGCCCAAGCACAGGTACAGCACTGCCGAGATCCAGCGGGGCGGAACACCCAGAACGATTCGGCAATTACGCCGATAATGGCAACGGCCCAAACAAAGGCAAACAGGGCAACGCCATGGCAATCAACCAAAGTGACCAGGCAATACGGGCTATACGAAGCCGCAATAAATAAGTAGATGAAGCTGTGGTCAAGTACCTTGAACACGCGCTTGGCCTTTTCAACGGCAATGGCATGGTACAGCGTCGACATCACATACTCCAGCAGCATGAAGATGCGCACACCAGCGCAGCAAGCAAGTGCAGGACACCGCCCGAGTGAACAGCCGCCACAACGCAAAGCGGAATGGCTGCGATAGCCAACAGCGCACCCGCCGTGGGTTATCGAATTGGCAATCTCTTCTCCTAGCGAATAGGCGCGAATGGCCTTGCGGAATCACGCGAACTAGCATCATTCTTCTTTTCGCGCTTGGAGCGCTTCGGATTATCCGATCCGTGCTTCTTGAACTGACGAGGCGTCCATTCCCTCGAGGGAGCCTGTGATTGAGCCATTGCTATCCCTTCAACTGCCCCATTCGGGACGATACACTCACTGCAACCTAGCAGCGAAACGGGTTCATAAGGTTAATGCTGCGATTATACTGCGCGATTGCCTTTCGGCTGAGCCCAGTCAAGCCAATCGGATGCTTCTGCAATCGGAACGTCAATCAGACGCTCGTCGCAGCCACGCACACCTGCTGCGGTACGCACCAAAACGGTTGCAACACCGGCATGGCGCTGCAAAGGATTCGTACGAAGGCAGGCATACTGCATTTTTCTCCGTGGCACAATGACCGTATCCGTGGAGTAGCCGCCGTTCACCACAATGGTTCCCGAACTGTCGAAGCCGAACGCAGAACGACGGTGCCACAGAAACGCACCCACCACTTCGATAGCCGCAATGGCAACGCACAGCAAAAGGCCCGGCATCAGCGTCGCCGCAGCGTGACCGCCAAACTGAGCGTGCCCCCGAACAGCTGTTGCATCAGCGGCAAAGGAGGCGGCACACAACAGGAGCAGGCCCACGGCAAGCCAGAACCCAACACCCTTCAGCACCGCCCTTCGAGTAATGGCGCGGCGCAGGGCCACTCGGCATAGGGGTGCTGGCCACGGGAGCATGGGCGTATTCAGGGGTCAAACTTTGAACGACGTTCCAAGCTTCACCGATGGGCAAAACGGATGCACCACCAGTTTGTCCGTCTCTGGCTGAGAAGAAGATCCAGACGATTCTTCGCCAGAAGCAACACCCACCCTGCCATACGAAACCGAGCAGCAGTGCATAAGGCGCTGGAAGAAAGTCTGATGGATGTGCACCGACTGGATTCGATCCACATCGATGCCGCTGAACATATGCGTTATAAGACCACGCTCAACTTCGATGCGGCTACCGCGGCGGCGCGCTTGAAGCCGCCGTAGGAAAGGCATACGCCAACCAGATAGGCAACCCACGTCATTGCCAAACAAAAACAGCAGCAATACACCCGTCAGCCCGCATGCAAGCATAAGATCGCTCTTGAGTGCGCCTGCTGCTGCATAAAATGTTGAGCTGTCGACCAAAAACCGCGAGAATGACCAAGGTTGCCACGACAACGAGCGCAACCATCGCTATTGCGAGAGTCAGCCCAAACGATGCCCTTCCGCACAGAGCGGAAAGCACCATTCCTTGTTGCCAAGACGGTATTCGCAGGTAACAACGCCTGTATCCACTGCATCTTCGGGCGAATATGCCTCGCATATCATCCATAACGGCAGCAGCGCCATCAAGCACGCTTGCCCCTGCTCGGCAAAGCGCTCTGAGCAGCGGTAACAACGCGTCCCCTCGCCTTCAATGCTCTTTGCGACGGAAAAGTTCACGACGCAGATATTCTGCCGCGCTTCGCTCCACGTACGAAATCACCAGCGCCTTATTGTTGGCACCCGCGGTATCGACGTTCACCGTGCACACGCCCGCCAAGCGCTGAAGAAGAGATGCGCGTTCGTTTACCGACTGAATCTTCGAATACGGCACATGGGTGCGCCGTTTGTTCAAGATCCCCGAATAGAAGCTGAATTCCGTTTCGTCATTCGTACCAGGTGTAGCGGGTACGTCCACGCGCGAACCCCTGTCACCACCCCGCAAATAAGCACCGTAGCGGCAAGGAGCAGAAGCACCGCGGCGAAAAAACGCATCTACCGAGACGAAACCGAGCACTTCGGCTAATTTCGCGAGCCCCGGCAACGAAGAAAGTCCGCATATGAAAATAATCGGCGCAACACGCAACGCATCCAGCCA
>VOFG01001341.1_pt1 | contig 42001 bp, 49 predicted proteins | sample 5384171 | NCBI WGS metagenome assembly VOFG01 (sample SAMN12384726, study PRJNA508395) | human gut metagenome | isolation source: healthy gut F | host: Homo sapiens
GTAAAGCCACCCACATTGAAAATTTCTGAACTGTAGTTTGTGCCGGAGGAGGCGTAGGCGTGGCCCCAATGCTTCCCTATCGTACAGGCTTTGAAAGCTGCCGGCAACCGCGTAATTACCGTATTGGCCGGACGTACCAAAGAATTAATTATCCTTGAGAAAGAAATGCGTGAAAGCTCTGATGAAGTAATCATTATGACAGACGACGGCTCATACGGGCGCAAAGGATTAGTGACTGAAGGCGTGGAGGAAGTAATCAAACGTGAAACGGTAAACAAATGTTTCGCCCATCTGAAAGCCGGACACAGAAGCCGTTGCCATAGTGGGGCTATTTGGAACGTTTGCTGCTGATTACGAACGTGAAAAGCGGTCAAATATCCGTACCGAAGTAGCAAAAAGAACAACATAAAAGCGGCAGTTATCGGTTCAGGTCCCGCCGGACTCTCATTTGCTGGAGATATGGCTAAACAGGGATACGATGTCACTGTATTCGAAGCTTTACATGAAATAGGGGGGTGTAGTAAAATATGGGATTCCCGAATTCCGCCTACCCAATAAAATCGTAGAGGTAGAAATTGACAATTTATCCAAGATGGGTGTCAAAGTCATGAAGGACTGCATCGTAGGAAAGACAATCAGTGTGGAAGACTTGGAAGCAGAAGATTTCAAAGGTATATTTGTAGCATCAGGTGCCGGGCTTCCCAACTTCATGAATATCCCGGGTGAAAATTCTATCAATATCATGTCTTCCAACGAATATCTGACTCGTGTAAAATCTAATGGATGCAGCCAGTGAGGATTCAGATACTCCTGTAACATTCGGCAAACGTGTAGCAGTAATCGGCGGTGGTAACACAGCTATGGACTCTGTCCGCACAGCACGCCGCTTGGGAGCAGAACGCGCAATGATTATTTACCGCCGTTCGGAAGAAGAAATGCCTGCCCGCCTGGAGGAAGTGAAACATGCTAAAGAAGAAGGTGTGGAATTCCTGACTCTGCATAACCCCATAGAATATATTGCCGATGAAAAGGGGCGTGTGAAACAAGTCGTTTTACAGAAAATGGAATTAGGCGAACCAGATGCTTCCGGCCGTCGCAGTCCGATAGCTATTCCAGGAGCAACAGAAACCATTGACATTGATATGGCGATAGTCAGCGTAGGCGTCTCCCCTAACCCGATTGTTCCCAGTTCCATCCCGGGATTTGGAATTGGGACGCAAAGAACAATTGCCGTAAATGAAAATATGCAATCGTCAATCCCGACTATTTATGCCGGTGGCGATATTGTGCGTGGTGGAGCTACAGTTATCCTTGCAATGGGTGACGGACGTAAAGCATTTGCTTCCATGCATGCACAACTCTCCGCCAAATAAATATTATCATTTTCACTAATTTAGCCCGTTATTAAAAATTAACGGGCTATTTTTATCCCCTATACCGAAAATAAATCACACAGACAGAATGGACCCCATAAATCCATATAGACCTATATCGCCTATCTGACCAATGTACTGACATCAATTGAAATACATACCATGAATATGAACTCTGTCACTATATCTGAAAATAAAATACAAAAACTTGATTACCAAATATTGAAGTAACTATCTAAATGTCTATATGAAGTGTGCTCCATGACAACAAAAGAGGTGTAAACGAATCCTTTTATTAACCAAATAAAATTTAAAGTATTCACATTATAAACAATTAATAACTCAAATTTAACCAGCATTAAACCCACTCCAGATTACTTTTTGTTACCAATTATAACCATAAAGAAAAACGAATGACCCAAAGGGTAAATTTTAGCATATTATTCTGCACTATCAGTATACTGACAGCACAAGCACAATGGAACAAACAGGACTCGATTCGTTTACAGGAGCTATTGAATGGAGATGGAGAACTAAAAATCAACACAGAAGCCGTAAAGTCTATCCATTTCGACTTTCAATCGGACAAAGACAATATAAAAGGTACTCCAATCATGTCCGAAGACAAACCGTGGATGAAGTTTCTGAAAGACTTGCCTAAAAAACTTCGGCGACACAACCAAATGGGTACGCCTAACTTTGTGCGTCTTACTCCCTACACTCCTTACACCACATGGCATGAAGATCCGGTTAATGATCCCATTTTCTTGAAAAGAAAAGACTCTCTGACAATATCATGGAAACTAAATATCAAACTGATTCCCGGTTTGCGAAACGGTTATGTAATATTACCTGCCGGCATGGATCAAACGGTAACTCCCAGTAATAACCCATTAATAGGAGGACTGGATGCCGACAAATTCCTGTATGAATCTTTAACCAAACGAGGACGTGCCATCCGACGTAATCGTACTCGTGCCAAAGGTTGGAAAATCTATCAAAGTTACGTACCAACCCGACAGGATTCCATCTTGTTTCCTAGAATCAGCAAAGTATCTGAACAAGATTCATTGCCCAAACAAGACACTTTGCTTATCAAAAAGGATTCAGCAATTATTAACCAAAACTCATTACTTCTTAAAGACAAAATAAACGGCAAGGACCAAACAGAGAAAAGCCGCTAAATGGTTCCACTTCAGTTCTGTTTTAAATGCCCAAACAGAAAATAATGTAAATACAGCCAATGTATAACTTCTTGAATCACCTTGAGTTGCATAATATCAAACGGTCCTCCACTATCTTTAAACCCAAGACGATTGGCAGGAACCTGAAGACAATATTCAAAAAAAGCAATTGCCCAACTAAATGCAATCACACCAATCAACGGAAGGGCTGCAAACCAACTGAACTCTTGTCGCATTTTTTAAATGACCATACCAAGCAAACGTCATAAAGACATTTGAAAAAATCAGCAAAATTACTGAATAAATACCATGAGACAACATATATTCTAATCTATTTTTTATCTGGAAACAATCTGCCTATAATATCCATTATGCTTTTTAACAACTGCATATCAACAAGCATTTTGGGAGTGCAAAGATAATGGAAATAATCGAATTAAGAATAATACAATGAGTTATGCAGAAAACATGTTTGTACTCTTCTTTCAACTATTTATTTAAAAAAAATATTTGCTAAACCATGTTATAAGCTTTTTTCTTTTATACATACGTACAGACAAAAGATTGGCTGCGGACGTATGTATGTATAATTATATGTCCAAAATAAAATTCCATATATGTATATAACTGAGGACAAGCATGTTACACGAAAACATATTTTAGAACACTATGAGAGCATGAGAGCATAAGTGAGAACAAATATTTTTACTATATGCATATAAGTTGTTTATAATTAGTCTGTTATACAGACAGTGAGGACATGAGGGCATAAACATCTGAACTTCCTCAAGAGAAAAACTGATACGTCAAGAACATTTCTGAAAGCTATCAGAGAACAAAACAATCCTTCAAGAACCAAAGTCCTTCCCCACGATTTTGCAGATGAACCTCAAACAGACCGAAAAAACCGCTTTTAAAAACTTGTTTTTCAATTGAAAGGACAGAGAAGCACTCTTACAAGGCAAAGTCATTTAAAAAAGAAATAAAACATTGCCCGCAAATAAAGTCTTGCTAGCTTGTTCAAGAACTTTCTATTTATCACAAACTTCAAACTTTATTAAATCATTAAACCATTTCTACCCGTATTTGTCATCTAGAAAACAATAAATAGATTAGATTATGGAAAAAATTATTGAGAGAAATGTCCCTATTGCAGAAGAGAATGTAACATTATCAGGATAACCGGCAACAAATATGTTCGAAGACTGGGTGAGAACATAACTGAAACAGATCTTTTGCATGAAGAAAAAGATAAAGGATTCTCCCCTAAAAAGAATCCCAAAAAACTAATGAAAGAAATGGATCAGATAGTACAGGATGACATTAAAAACATTCATTAATAACTATTCATCCAATCCCTTTACTATTTTACATTTGTCCTAGGCTAGTGTACAAAAATCACTTGGCGAAAAGAGTATAAGGACAACTGAATACAAATAAATTGGAAATAGCTGCCATAAAAAACAGTTGTTTCCAATTTCAATTATGAACAAAATCTCTATGACGGCAAATTAATTAAGATAACAACACAAGTCTTGATGCCATCCTGTTGGAGCATTATTCACCTCAACAGGGGTAAAATGATTTATCGCAATCACATTCTTCACTCCACGTACTATATCTTTTTGCAAACAACGCTGCAAGTCCTAATCCCATTACCCATACTAACACAACAAAAAACTTTCTCATATCCTAATATATTTAAATGGTTATTCTTATGACAAAGAGAAAACAAAGCCTATGCCAAAACAAGACAGGCTTTGATTATCAATTAAATACATTAAGAATAAGCTATTTTCAAAGAAAAAGATCCACATTTTCATTGTAGAATATTTCTACACTTTCCCCAACAAACCAGACATGTACATCACCTTGTATCCGGCACAACAAACAACAGGAAGGATAACTTTATAACATTCTTCCTCATCTAAATACATTAATAATATTGATAGTTGGTTAAGCTGCACACAAGTACAAACAACTAACTATAAGCAGTTTCGTTATATTCCCTAATAACAAAACAACCATATCCACTATAAATCGTGTTCATTCATCCCAGGCAACAATTCTTCCTGAATATTTGTCATGCATTTCCACAAACTATATCGTGCTTCAGGATTCATTTTTTCTAGAGAATATAAAACCTCTTTCATATTTGAACGATTCGACAAACTTTCATAAGGACAATCTTTGATCTGTTTACGAAAACCGCGGATACGTGCCATTTCAATTAAATCCGCTTCATGTACCAAGCACATCGGATGAATAATTGTCATCTCAAATTTACGCATCACTAATTTAGGAGGCATTGTACTGAACGCTCCCTGAAAAGTAATATTCATCAACAAAGTTTCCAAGATATCATCCATATGATGTCCTAAAGCAATCTTATTGCACCCCTGCTCCTTTGCCACCGTGAACAAAGCTTTTCTCCGATTCCAAGAACAAAGGAAACAAGGAGACTTCCGAGTGTCGGTACTCGGATCAAAAAAGTTTCATAATGCACAAACGGCACCCCTAAATCCTCTGAGTAGCCTTTCAGATATTCCAAATCAGATTGATAAGGAATATTTGTCATGCCTACATGCACAGCTATCACTGTAAATTTCGGTTTCAAAATACGTGAACGCCTTGCCAATAGCTCCAACAGAGCTAAAGAATCCTTCCCACCAGAAAGACCTATCAAAATTTTATCACCATCCTCAATCAAGCGATACTTTACCACCCCCTTGTTAAAGCGTTGCTCCAACCTTCGCATTATTTTCTCGTCTTCCGTAAATTGTGCCATACATCTTCTTTAAAAATAGGGCACAAAAGTACATGAAAAGAATGATTTATGGAAGATTTAACAAAATAGAATTATGTAAAGCATGAGAAATCCAATTAATATTTGTATTTTTGAATCTAAATAATACGGATTATAAACTAACTATGTACAAAAAATATATCATTGGTTTATTTACTTTATGCTGCGCAGGCAATACTGCGGCACAAAGCTTGGCGCAAGCCAAACAACTTTTCCTGAACGGAGAATTTGAACAAGCCAAACCTGCTTTCCAAAAGCTGGTAAAGCAAGCCCCTTCTAACGCCAATTATAATTATTGGTATGGCGCATGTTGTTATGAAACAGGAGAAAAAAAAGAAGCACAGCCCTACCTTGAAAAAAGCGCCGCCCGCAAAGTCATTGACGCATACCGCTACTTAGGAAAACTATATTATGACATCTATCGGTTTGACGATGCCGTAGATAACTACGAACAACACATAGAATGGTTGGAAAAGAAAAAACGCCCTACCGAAATGGCTGAAGCAGAGCTGGAACAAATAAAGCAAGCAGCCCGTATGATAAAAGGAGTGGAAAACATTACTGTAATAGACAGCTTTGTAGTCGATAAAAATGATTTTCTAAAAGCATATAAAATCAGTAGAGAATCGGGGGCATTCTATCACGATCCTGCCATATCCGGGACTGTCTATCAGACCGAAATGGGCAATAAAGTACTCTACGGAAACCAAAGCACAGACGGCAAGATGCAACTGTACTCCCGTATCCGTCTGTTGGACGGCTGGAGCGAGCCCGAACCCCTCACGTCCCTTAATGAACAGGGAAATGTAAACTATCCCTTCTTAATGTCAGATGGCATTACCTTGTATTATGCATCGGATGGAGAAGGCTCTTTGGGAGGATACGATATTTTTGTAACTCGCTATGATTCGGAAAATAGCAATTATCTTCGTCCCGATAATATAGGAATGCCATTTAACTCTCCCGCCAATGACTATATGTATGCCATTGATGAATTCAACAATATCGGCTGGTTTGCTTCAGACCGCTATCAGCCTGATAACAAAGTCTGTATCTATGTGTTTGTACCGAACTCTTCAAAAGAAGTATACAATTATGAAAGTACAGACGAACAGATCATCATAAATGCAGCCAGCCTGCGCTCTATCCGTACCACTTGGAAAGATGAAGAGAAAGTACGAACCGGCAAGCAACGCCTGGCAGCCATAATGTATGCCAAAGAATCCGGAGAACAACAAAAAGACTTCACCTTGATAATAGATGATTCTGCCGTTTACCACACATTGAACGACTTCCGCTCTGCCGAAGCACGCAAACTTTACCAGCAAAGAATACAAAAGCAGAAGGATTATGACAACCTGAAGAAAAATTTGGATGACAAGCGCGAACAATATGCCCAAGGGAACAGTGCACGAAAGAAGAATCTGACACCCGCCATTTTGGAATTGGAAAAACGTACTGAACAACTTCTGAAAGAAATGGCCCAACTGGATATCAGTGTCCGCAACGAAGAAATAAAGAAGTTGAAACACTAATACAAAGATATTTATGGAAGTATTTATTATCGTATCGCTCATCTTGGCAGGACTACTTCTCTTTATTGTAGAGGTTTTCCTTATTCCCGGCATCAGTATAGCCGGAATAGCATCAGCCATCTGCCTGCTATATGCCAACTATTACGCTTTCGACACATTAGGACCGATAGAAGGATTCATTACTTTGATAGCATCCGTCCTAAGTTGCATAGCCATTATCGTTTGGTTTATGCACTCAAAAACCATGGACAAGCTTTCTTTGAAGAAAACACTGGATTATAAAATCGATCCCCTAAAAGGAACCCATATCCGCATCGGAGACAAAGGCATAGCAATAACCCGCCTTGCACTGATAGGCAATGCAAACTTTAACGGACACATCAGCGAAGTGCGCTCTGCCGATGGTTTGATTGATGAGAATACTCCCATTTATGTAGAAAGAATGGTTGAAGGAACGGTGATTGTACGCAAATTCAACCAATGATAGAGAAATGACTTACAAATACGAATTTATCAGGTTTCTTGATTGACATTCTCATTCAAGCATATTTTAGACAATAGTGAAAACAGCAAAAACTTGATATTGAGCTGTTCAAATATAAATATTTACTTTTAAACAACTGATTATTATGATCGAACCCAACTATCTTCCTTTCATCCTTATAGGAGGTGGAATTATTTTCGTGGTACTATTCTTTCATTATGTGCCATTTTTCCTCTGGCTGTCTGCCAAAGTTTCGGGGGTACGCATCTCATTGGTGCAATTATTCTTAATGCGCATCCGTAATGTCCCTCCTTATGTCATTGTCCCGGCAATGATTGAAGCACACAAAGCCGGCTTAAGCAACATAACCCGAGATGAATTGGAAGCTCATTATATGGCAGGCGGGCATGTGGAAAAAAGTAGTGCACGCACTAGTATCCGCGTCCAAAGCCAATATCGAACTGTCTTTCCAAATGGCAACTGGTATTGACCTAGCCGGTCGTGACGTATTCGAAGCCGTGCAAATGTCAGTGAACCCTAAGGTTATTGACACCCCTCCCGTTACCGCTGTAGCCAAAGACGGCATACAGCTTATAGCTAAAGCTCGTGTCACCGTACGCGCCAATATCCGCCAATTAGTAGGAGGTGCCGGAGAAGACACGATTCTAGCACGTGTTGGTGAAGGTATCGTGTCCTCTATCGGATCGTCCGAAAATCACAAATCCGTATTGGAAAATCCTGATTCTATCTCTAAATTAGTACTCCGCAAGGGCTTAGATGCCGGTACGGCTTTCGAAATCCTGTCTATTGATATAGCTGATATTGATATAGGCAGAAATATTGGAGCTGCTTTACAAATAGACCAGGCCAATGCCGACAAGAATATTGCACAAGCCAAAGCAGAAGAACGCCGTGCAATGGCCGTCGCCTTGGAACAGGAAATGAAAGCCAAAGCAGAAGAGGCACGCGCGAATGTAATTCAGGCAGAAGCCGAAGTGCCCAAGGCCATGGCGGAAGCATTCCGTAGTGGCAACCTAGGTATTATGGACTATTACCGCATGAAGAATATACAAGCAGATACCTCCATGCGTGAAAATATTGCAAAACCCGAAACAACTTTCGGTAATGAGCCATTAAGTAAATAAAACTAGTATTCAACGATTAATATATTTTTCTTGGATGCGAATGGAACTGCTTTTCTCTTGATAATGCTAATATCAATGAAAGTTTATAAATCCGTGACATCTACATCCAGGAAATAATCTGTTTGCATACTCATTAAAAAGACAAGAAATATAACATTAATTATACTGGCCATTAACCACAAAAATAAAGATTATGAAAAAATATTATGCAGAATCTGAGTTGATTATCAATCCCGACGGCTCTATCTTCCACCTTCATATCAAACCTGAACAGTTGGCAAATAAAATAATTCTAGTAGGTGACCCCGGGCGTGTAGCATTAGTAGCTTCTCATTTCGATACTAAAGAATGTGAAATAGAAAGCCGTGAGTTCAAGACCATTACCGGTACTTATAAAGGAAAACGTCTCACCGTAGTTTCCACCGGTATAGGTTGTGACAATATAGACATTGTGATGAATGAATTAGATGCTTTGGCCAATATTGATTTCAATACCCGTTATGAAAAAGACCACTTGCGCCAATTGGAATTAGTACGTATCGGTACATGTGGCGGATTACAGCCTTATACTCCTGTTGGTACCTATGTTTGTTCTGAAAAGTCTATCGGTTTTGACGGACTGCTTAATTTCTACGCCGGACGCAATGAGGTTTGCGATCTGAAATTAGAACAAGCTTTTATAGATTACATGGGGTGGGAAGGTAATGTATGCATCGCCCACCCATACGTTATTGATGCCGACCGGGAATTAATAGACCGCATTGCGCAAAATGATATGGTCCGTGGCGTAACTATCGCCGCAGGAGGTTTCTTTTGGTCCGCAAGGACGAGAACTCCGTATCCCATTGGCCGATCCTAAACAGAATGAAAAGATTGAGAAATTTGAATACAATGACTATCGCATCACTAACTTTGAAATGGAAAGTTCCGCCCTTGCCGGATTAGCACGCCTGATGGGACACAAAGCCATGACTGTATGTATGGTGATTGCCAACCGACTAATAAAGGAAGCCAATACCGGCTATAAAAACTCTATTGATGGTTTGATAGAAAAAGTCTTGGAAAGAATATAATTCCCAATTTAGTTGTCTATATAATATGGATAAGATTCACCGGATCATCTATCAAGACTTATTCTTATTATTATCCAGAAGAAGATTGGCATAAACAGATTTTTTACAGAATAAGCCAACTCTTTTTACCTAACAGGGGACATCGCTTCATAGAAGACCATTTTTTGTAAAAAAACAACAAGATGTCCCCTCATAAAACAAATAAAAATATGGAAACCAGTTTCAAACAAACAACTAGTAATAAAGTAGAACGTTACCGTCTTTTCCTCCCTCAGTTTGAACTTTTAATATCAGATGAAAAAGAAGAAATAAGTGTTTTGGCTAATACTGCTGCTGCTCTTCGGGAAGCCTTCGGCTTTTTTTGGGTAGGTTTCTATCTGGTTAAAGACGACCAACTTATTTTAGGACCTTTTCAAGGAAGCACCGCCTGTTATCGCATCCATAAAGGAAAGGGAGTATGTGGAACCTCATGGGCAGAAGCTCGAACCTTGATAGTGCCCAATGTAGAACAATTCCCCGGACATATAGCCTGCAGTTCTCTTTCCCGCTCCGAAATTGTTGTTCCTATTCTTGCTAATGGACAAGTAAAGGGAGTATTGGATATTGACAGTAATCTATTAAACTTTTTTGATGAAACAGACCGCCGTTATTTAGAAGAAGTAACAGCCATTATAGCTAAAACATTATATTATTAACCAAATGAAAATGATAAACCAAGATACAATCTGTGCCATTGCCACCGCCCAGGGAGGAGCCATCGGAATAATTCGTGTATCTGGCCCAAAAGCGATTGAAATAACGTCACGCATATTTACACCCGCCACAGGCAAGCCACTGACAGAACGAGCACCATATACTCTTACTTTCGGAAAGATTTGTTCCCCAAAGCGAAAAATTAATAATACACTTTTCCAACAAACGAGTGAAATTCCGCAAGAAAAAAGTGAAACGTTACAAAAAACTTCGTCAATTACTTCTTCTGCAGAAGAAGTAATTGACGAAGTTTTAATTTCCTTGTTCCGCGCCCCCCATTCTTATACCGGTGAAGACAGTACGGAAATCATGTGTCACGGTTCATCTTATATCCTGCAGCAAGTTATACAACTCCTGATCTATAATGGATGTCGTGCCGCTCTACCAGGTGAATACACCCAACGTGCTTTTCTAAACGGAAAAATGGACTTGAGCCAAGCCGAAGCTGTTGCCGATCTGATAGCCTCATCGTCTGCCTCCACCCATCGCCTAGCCATGAGCCAGATGCGCGGAGGATTCAGTAAAGAACTTTCTAACCTGCGTAACCAATTACTTCATTTCACTTCGTTAATGGAATTAGAACTGGATTTCAGTGATCATGAAGAACTAGAATTCGCCAATCGTGACGAACTGAGCAGTCTAGCTACCCATATCGAACAAGTTATTGCCCGGCTAGCTCATTCTTTCAGTGTAGGAAACGCAATCAAGAATGGCATTCCTGTAGCAATTATCGGAGAAACGAATGCCGGAAAATCTACCTTACTGAATGCGTTGCTGAATGAAGAAAAAGCCATTGTCAGTGATATCCATGGAACGACCCGTGACGTAATAGAGGATACGATCAATTTACAAGGTGTCACATTCCGATTTATTGATACAGCTGGAATCCGCCAAACGAACGATACAATAGAAAATCTAGGGATAGAACGTACTTTCCAAAAGATGGACCAAGCATATGTCATTTTATGGATGATAGACTCTACAGATGCCCAAAGGCGGTTCGAAGAATTAAAAGCCGACATTCTTCCACACTGCGAAGGGAAAAAGATGATTATTTTATTTAATAAGTCAGATCTGTTACTAGCAACACAAAAAGAAGAGTTGTCAGCCATATTTGCTGACATGAAAGTGGAAAAACTATTTATCTCAGCAAAGAAAAGGGAAAATATAACGATTCTGGAAAAGAAGTTAGTACAGGCAGCTGCCTTACCGGAAGTCAACCAAAACGATATTATCATTACAAATGTACGCCATTACGAAGCATTAACACGAGCATTGGATTCTATTCATAGAGTACAGGAAGGATTGCAATTGGAATTATCAGGAGATTTGGTAAGTGAGGATTTAAGACAATGTATCCACGAACTAAGTGAGATTGTTGCAGAAGGAGGTATAACCTCGGAAGAAACATTGCAAAATATATTTCAAAACTTTTGCATCGGCAAATGATATATCGCAATTAACCGCAACGAATTAGAACCAACTATAATGAAGTCGCTGAATTTCAGCGGCTTTTTTATTTACCCCAAATCCAGTTCATAGCGATTGGATAGTGTTGTTCACCATATTTTTCTACCGTATTTCTACCGCGAAACAAATTGGGATTTGTCCCCGATGTCACAGTGACGCATTTGTTGTCGTGTGTTGACAATGGTTTACGTGTGTTGACAAAAAAGAGGAGAAATAAAGAGATATACCTCAATTAAAAATAGAAAAATATGGAAGTAAGAAAGATTTGCCAATGGTGTGGAAAACCATTCATTGCGAAGAAAACAACGACTTGCTATTGCAGTCACCAGTGCTCCAATCTCGGCTACAAGGAACGTATTCGAGAACGTAAACGCCAACTGAAAAAGATACAGGAACTGCTGGAGCCCAAACAGGCAGCAGAAGGACAAGACTTCTTCTCTTTTGCACAAGCGGCACAGTTAATGGGTGTAACTCGCCAGTATGTTTATAAATTGGTGAAGGAATCCAAGCTAAGAGCTTCACGAATCAGTGGGAAGAAATCTCTCATTCGGCGTGCGGATATTGAGCTAATGTTAAAGACAAAGCCTTATGAACGTATTGTTCCAAAGGACGAATTTGACATGAGCGAGTATTATACTGCCGAGCAAATTGCCGAGAAATATAAGGTCAACACAAAATGGGTATGGACTTACACAAGAGAACGTGATATTCCCAAAGTCAGAATCCGTCAATTCAATTATTACAGCAAGAAACATATTGATGCTGTCTTTGCCAAATACAAGACGGATGATGCATTGACAGAATGGTACACACCGGAAGATATAGAGAAAAAGTATGGAATGACACGTGTCGCTATCCGTTCTCATGTCTATCGAAACAATATCCCCTCAAAGAAAGAACATGGTCAGATATTCTATTCCAAACTGCACTTTGATCTGTCGAAGAAAACAACAGAAGATGATTCATCGGAATACTATACCGTACAGGAAGCCATGAAGAAATATAGTCTTTCCAGAGATTCTGTTTATGGAGTTTTACAATTCCACGAAATCAAACGTGAAAAGAAAGGTCGTTTCGTGAGATTCCTGAAAGTGGAATTTGACCATGTAATGGGAGCCCGAAAATAAGACTAATCCTGAATTTAGGCAGACCAGAAAATGATTCTAAAAATGAGCATTGTCTGTGTCAAGCCATTACGGACATTTGCAGCAAATCAAGTATAAACCAATAATAATTGTAACTATGTTAGAATGTAAAACAGTAACATTGAGAACACGTCCTTTGAAAAACGGGATGCTTTCTTACTATCTGGATTATTATCCGGGCTATCGTAACCAGGAAACAATGAAAACCATCCGCCACGAAGGATTGAACATTTATATTTATGCCAATCCCAAGAATGAGCGCGAACGCAACTTCAATGCCACTATGTCTGAAAAGGCAGAAGCCATCCGATGTCGACGCTTTGAATCTATCGTAAATGACAGGTATGATTTCTTTGACAGGCACAAACTCAAAGCGGATTTTCTGGAATACTATCGCAAGCAACTTCGCAAGCATGACCAAAAGTGGGAATTTGTGTACCACCATTTCTACAACTTCGTTCATGGCAAATGTACTTTTGAAGAAATTGATATTGACCTTTGTAATAAGTTCCGGGAGTATCTGCTAAATGCCAAGCAACTCAGGCGTGACGGTCGCATTTCAAAGAACTCTGCTTCCGGCTATTGGTCAACATTCAGGGGACTTTTGAAAATCCTTTATCGCAATCGGCTAATCAAAACCAATATCAATGACTTTTTGGATAAAATCGAAACAGAAGATACTCCAAAAGACTATCTAAGTGTGGAAGAACTTTACAAATTGGCTGAGACACCTTGCAAAAAGCCGATTCTGAAGACAGCAGCATTGTTTTCATGTTTGACTAGTCTCAGAATCAGCGATATACTATCGTTACAATGGCATGAAATCGTTGACTTTGCAGCCGGAGGGAAATGTGTCCATACAATTACCCAAAAGACCAAAACAGAGGACATCATTCCAATCAGCGACGAAGCCCTGCAATTAATCGGCTATTCTCCGGAAAAAAACGGATTAGTATTTAAAGGATTGAAACGAAGTTGGACACAGCATCCCATGAAAGAATGGATTCGCGAAGCCGGTATCACCAAGAATATCACTTTCCACTCCTACCGAAGAACATATGCAACACTTCAAGGAGCAGCCGGCACAGATATACGTACCATTCAAAGTAATATGGCACATAAAAGTATCACCACGACACAACGGTACATGAAAGTTGTGGACAGTAACAAGCGTGAAGCCAGCAACAGAATCTCTTTAATCCGCAAGTAAGAATTAAGGTTCAAATAATCCCGTTTTTACAGCTCAGAGTATGATATTTTGCATCAAATCATACTCTGAGCGTATTTTTTCTTAAATTCTGAACGATTATCTATTACAAACAGCAACTATTTGGAAATCTGCATATACATTTGTCTTATTGTAAAACTCAAACAGTATCAGTTTATGACGAATAGTATTAAAATCTCTCCTCAAAGAACCAGTTTCATACTTTCAGTAAGTGTCATCCTTTACTGGGCAACAGATTCCTATTTATATCTCAGTTGCCATATCAACCTGATGGAGTATTCCACTCCAGCTATTTTATATATCACGGCAATGATACTCGCCTGTGGAGTACTTCAGCGTTTCTTTTTCCGATTCATTACAAAGAATGAATTGGGTTTGTCTTTTGGCAAGCAAGTAAGACCTCTACCCGAACAAATTAAGGAGATTAATCCGGAGTGCCCAAAGGACAAGGATATAAATCCGGAAAACTTAGTTGTAAAACATGATTATATGGATAATTATGAAGTGCGTATCGCCGAAATTGAACGTAAAAAAGCCGAAAGGCAGGCAGACATTAAGCGTGTCATTCATGAATATACCACATTTGTAATGACGGAATTTCTCTCAAAAGAAGATCTTGAAATTCTGCATGAAAACATAGAGTATTTTGCGCACGGACAGTTTGATTTATACAAGCCAATCCGTTCAAAAGTAGATAATTCCCTCCGTTCTATTGATCTGATGCATTTCGTATGGAACATCGGAGAGAGATTGGGCATTTCTCTTATAGATAGAGCAACATTCATACATACTATATTCCCACATGAACTAAAAGATGCTTCGATTAAATATCTGGCTAAAAATCTCCGGACATGCGGAGTTTGCAAAATAGCCCTTGATATTCCTAAAACCGGAGATTATCACTTCAAATGTATGAAAGAAGCCCAAGAATAAAAAGCAAATTCAACCGATTAGGATTATTCAACACAGACTGAAATATTATTGCCTTCTGATAGTTGTCAGCATTACATCATTGTGTTGGTTTGCAGCATGTTTAACAAAAACAATGTTATATATGCAAAAAGACAAACTGACCTTCAATGACCTACCGGAAGTGGTAGGCGAACTCTGCGAGAGAATCTCAAGTATGGAAAATCTGCTGACAGAAAAACTTCATCAGCAAAGCATAACGAGGTAAAAAAGACACCCATGTTCCAATGACCGTTGATGAAGTCTGCGAATATTTAGGTATCTCGAAATCATCCTTTTATTACAAAGCCAAGCATGGTGGTATTCCAATCATCAAACAAGGAAAACACTTGTTTGTCTATCGTGATGAATTGGACAAATGGTTGGAAAGCGGCAGAAAAGGAGAATCGCCTATAAGCATAGAGGAAGAACACGCCCGAATGCTTGCAACTACACGTCGCAAAGCCAATCCTAAAAGCTGGTGAGTATGGAAACGGTAGCACCCATTGAAGATCTTGCTCAGGTCGCTACAAGATGGCAAGATACCATGCTCAGTTTGGAAAAGGAGTACGAACAGGAGCCGGAAGTTCTGAAAATAGGCGGAGTACCTATCGGGACATTGGGAAATTTCAGTGCATCCATAGGCAAAGCTAAAAGCAAAAAGACTTTCAATGTGTCAGCTATGGTGGCAGCAGCTTTGTCAGGGAAGGAAGTTCTTAACTACACAACGGACTTCCCTGAAGGAAAGAACCGCATCCTTTACATCGACACAGAACAAAGTCAAAACCATTGTATGATTGTGATGCATCGTATCATGAAACTGGCAGAGTTGCCGACTAATGAGGATTGCGACCGTTTCTATTTTCTCGCACTACGCAAGTTCAACCCCAAGGAGCGTTTGGCTATCATAGATGATGCAATCAGTCAGATTGAGGGTCTCGGTTTCGTGGTGATTGACGGAATCCGCGACTTGGTCTATGACATTAATTCTCCGAGCGAAGCCACATGCGTAATCTCCAAACTCATGCAGTGGACTGACGAATTCCAGATTCATCTTCACACCATCCTTCATCAGAACAAAAGCGATGAAAACGCCCGTGGACACATTGGCACGGAAATCAACAACAAAGCGGAAACGGTCATCCATATTGAGAAGGACAAGGACGACAGTAACATCAGCAAAGTGGAAAGTGTGCATACCCGTTCAAAGGACTTCCTGCCATTCGCCTTCTGCATCAATGCCCAATCACTTCCCGAACTTCTGCCGGACTATGTGCCGACAAAAAAGAGCGTAGGTCGTCCCAAACTGGAACCGTTCTCCCCTTATAAAGACATCCATGAAGCCATCCATCGCAAAGCTCTTGAATTGGCTTTTGACGGAAAAGAGACGATTTCGGGATATAAGGCTTTGGAAGAAGAACTGACCACAGCCTACGAACTGGCAGGAACGAAATTTAATCACAACAAGATTGTGAAGATAATTCAGTTTCTCACGAACAAACGGATGGTGGTTCAGGAAAGCCGTGGCATTTATCGGTTCATGCCGGATTATCACTATTGACTCTCCACTTGACTTTATTCTAAAAGTGTCCATTCGTATATAAGTCAAAGTCTAAGTGCAACGACTGGTTTCATGATAATCCACGGAACTGGTCGCTGCCATTGATTGGGCTTGCCCGTTGTACAGACATTATATTGTATGGGGAGCCTAATACCCCAAGCGATAAATCGCTCGTGAGACTTTGCCAATCCTCTGCAAGCTGAATTTGGCATTATTGCGGTTTGGGGGTGTATTTCAGTAGTGCTTTTACGAACTCTTTTATGAACCCTACTGGTTCTTTTATGAACTCTTATGTGAACTCTTTTCTTGCTTTTAAGTGGTATACTGGAGTAACATCGGTCACCATAAATGCAGATACTAGATGATGAACACAGAACTATTGTCCGAACACTTGCCAATTTAACGACATGAATCTGCCATATCCCAAAGGCGATTTTGCCAATCTCAAAATGACATTATAATTATTCAATATCCAATGCAGGAAGACTATTATCTTCAAATCTATCAAAGTCAGATTGAAAAAGACGGTCTTGAATGATCCTGTACTTTTCAAACTCTGATTCAGCAAACTCTTTGGCATATTCGGCAGAAACCTTTCCGCTATCCTGTAATATCGGGCTCTCAAATAAATTAATGAATTTGTCTATTTGCTTTGCCCAATCTTCCATTGTCATAGGTATATGACGCATAGCCATACTTTCTGCCATATCAAGGGACGCATTGACTATCCTACCCATTTCTTCTAATTCTTTTTCTCGCAAATAGTTCTTTGCTACAGACACATCTGTTTTGACAATTTTTCCATTCGGAGCGTTTTCCCAAGTGGTCAATCCCATGTGTTCCTTATTCGCATCGGCTCGTTCGACTATCAACTCCGCAGCAGTATGCCCATGCACAGCATAGTGCATTTTGTTCTGTACCTTCTTGAAGAAAAGACGGGTTGTCGGAGCATCTTTGTTATAGTCTATAGCCGTAGCATAAATATCGGTCAGTTTCTGATAAAAACGACGCTCACTCAGCCTTATCTCCCTTATTTCGGCAAGCAAATGTTCAAAGTAATCTACACCTAAGAAAGCCCCGTTCTCCATTCGCTTATGATCAAGTACATATCCACGGATGGCAAACTGACGGAGTACAAACGTACACCACTGCCGGAACTGAGTGGCACGAACCGAGTTGACTCTATATCCAACACTGATAATGGCATCAAGATTATAGAACATCGTTTGATAATTCTTCCCGTCTGCGGCAGTTGCCGAGTTTTTCTCGGTAACTGAATCCTTGACAAGTTCCCCGGATGCAAATATATTTTTTAAGTGCAGTCCAATATTGTCAGTAGAGCAATCAAAAAGCTGCGCCATCGCCCTTTGCGTTGCCCAAATGGTTTCATTCTTATACATCATCTGAATCCCATCCTCTTTGCCTTCAAGCATGAAAGATGAGAAACTCTGCCGTACTATTCCGTATTTCTATATTCTTTGGCATAATTTAGATTATCACCTTCGCAATTATTCATTTCGATTTGCCATAACTTTCAACGGGTTCTGCCACCATGCTATATTCTTCTTCAGTTGTCTCATATGATTTGATTCTTCTATCCTCAAGATAAATATGGTAAAAGCATGTATTCTAAAGCCTCTAAAGTCTGTTGGCAGACTTTCGGTTTCAACTGACATTCCCAAACGGTAATACAATGCCAACCCATTGAAGTTAGCTGTTGCCGTTCCTCTATATCTCTACTCCGATTACGCTCAATTTTATTCTTCCAAAATTCAACATTTGTCTTTGGTAGAACATAATATTTGCATCCTTCGTGACCATGCCAGAAACAGCCGTTTACGAAAATAACAGTTCTGTATTTGCGTAAAACCAAGTCGGGATGTCCGGGAAGACGTGGGTGATTCAACCTATACCGAAAGCCACGGCCGAACAAGAACTTTCTCACCAATAATTCCGGTTTTGTGTTCTTGCCCTTTATCGCAGACATGCAACGATGACGCTGTTCCTTGGTCAATTTATCCATTTATTAACATATTACTGACAGTTATCTATTATTCTACAAATCTATCTATACATCCCTTTACTTTTTGTGGAAGATTCGAGAATTCTTGCATTACTATTATTCCTCGTTCATCAATTGATTCAATATAGTCTTCTAACAATTCAATATCTTCAAATGACATCCCGTACCTTAACATCCATATATGTTTCGTATTGTAAGTACCATATTTTGTCAAATTAGCCATTTTTTTCGGCTTGTTCATCCGGACAACGTTCATTGTATTTGACGAATGCTACTTGAAAGATATTGCACAAAATAATGTTCCTAATTTATGCAACGTTTATTGATGATTTTCATTTCATTTTTTTATTATTTCATCGATTGGTAGCATATATATATAATCTTCCGGATTCGAATAGGATTCAGTATTATACTGATTTGCTAAAGCGTAACAAATTTGCACATCAGGATATTTCTGAGCAATAGCCGCTATAGAAAGAGTTGATAGTTTATTGTTCATTGGACTGATTACTATATTATAATCTTTCCTATTCTCGTCAACAATCTTACCAATTTCTTTGATATTTTGCTCCAGATTTTTACATGAGAATTGAAAATTTGAAGCTCGAGAATTTTTTTCAAGTAATTTTTCGAAATTCGAACGATTAATTTCGCTTAGAGATTCATTATGACTTTCTGTTGGCGAAGCCATACCTAAATATAACTTACTAGGCTCGAAAACCTCTATCAATGTTTGAGCACGTTCATATTCAAAACCGACTAATATAATTAGTAACAAATCCTTTATTGGTGACATATCGCCAGAATAGCCAACAACAGAACGTATTGTCCTTACCCCTTTACTAAGCCAAGGTAGCGAAGTACCCTCTTCATAGGATGAGTATCTACTCGACGGACAATAACACAGATGTATATCAGTAAATTCAACTATTGAAGAGGATAAGATTTTTATTATTATCAACAATGTTTCTCTAGTAAATGTTGATACATCAACATATAGGTGTTCTTTTTTGCTTGTTGTTATTGCATCAAACAAATTATCATAATTATCCAACGGATTCTCAAGAGAGAGTTCTATGATAGAAGATCGTCCTATGAATAGTTCTTTTAAACTCTCAGCATTCTTCTCTGTTTCTGTATAGTTATTTGGAAAGTAGCAAATAACAGCCTCAATAGATTCATTCTTGGAAATCTCATTAGGTATTATTAAACATCTTTTCTCAAAACTTGAACTACAAATAAACAAAGAATCGTTAACTATCTCTTTATCTATACTGTTTATTAATATTTTTTCATATCTTAAATAGGATTATTACCGTCAAACAATAGTAATTGAGTAGCCGAAGAACTGTCATCTTCGGTAAATTTAAACTGTGCTAAAAATCTCTTAGTATCAATCATTGCCATTCTCAATTTGGCGCTATCCATAAACTTGTAACCGGCAAAACTTGTAGCATCCAACTTGAAATGAGGTGCCAAAATTCTACTTAATATGATTAAGCGGTTTCTTCCAGTACCTGTTTTATTTACAATTGTACTTTTATGGAAATAACCCAGCTGTTCTCCCATGTCAATTATTTCATTCATTTCGTCATCTGGAGTATCTGTAATTGCCACAGAGAACACTCTTCTTTCTGAGGAATTAGAAGTAAGCTGCAAATGAAATAATTGTCCCAAAGAGTCTATCATTCGATATAATTTTTCCAATTGTATTTGCCTAGTGTTATTATTGTCAATATCTTTTTAAGTTTTTCAAACTCACCAACCAAATAGTTGTTGGAGTATTTTTTATAACTTCATCTTGAATAGAAGGTTTGATGCTGGTAATATTATCTTCATTTGCTCCAAGTTCTGTAATTGCTAACGAATACATTTCTTGCGCAGGAGCTAAGAAATGTCGAATAATACCAGAAGACACAGCTACAAGTTGATCAAAACCAGCATAGCTATATGTAGAGCCTGCTTTATGATTCTGTTGCAACCGTGTTATATATTCAGGTCTTGCATAGCGTCTTGCTGCATCCCCACCTGCATATTTTTTCTCAGGATCTGCATAATCTATCAACATCTGATTATATATCTCTTGAATCTTTAGCTCTTGTTCTTTATCCTCTGGAAAGAAATCTTTTGTCTCAATATCAAGGTGCAAATATCTCTTTAGTCTTTTCTTAACAATTTCTTGAAGTCGTTCATTATACTTACTTTTTTACTACTTGAATAAACTGTAGAAATGTTTATCTCAGAATAATCATGAGGTGCGTCTATTCTTTTCTCGTTATTCGTCAAATGTGTTTTATAATCTAACTGGGTAGAGATCTTAAAACATATGTCTTTTGTTGTGCGATATGACACCCAAGTGTTCAACACCTTTGTTTGAGCCACATTTAGATAGCCAGCATCGTCAATCAAAATATACAAAGGTTTATCTTGAGGAAAAAAATGGTAAAGATTTTAAAGACACAAGTAGTGGTTTCATAAAAGCTATGAAATCAATAATTGGTCCATCATATGGAATAGAAGTATCTTTTGACAAAGCTATTTTATTGCAATAGATTCGACAGGAACGATTTATCCGTTCTACCTCTTTTGCCATTAACTCCATCATTGTTAGTCCATCCTTGTCTGTATCGTTTGGTAATTCAACAATGTTGTTAACACCGCAGTAAGAAAGAACATCGAAAATCAGTATTATAATATTGCCATATCTGCTCTTTATAATCATTTAATATATTCCCCAAATAGCATCCAACCGACTTATACACATTAGACATTACGTATGTCGTTAACAAGTGCTCATTTAATATAATTTCGGCATGAGTCTCAAGGCGTGCCAAGTCAGGAATATTTATATTTGTTAGTTTTATAGGAACGTATACAGCAAAATAATCCAGCTCAGATATTTGGCAATGCTTGGCTAAACACTGACAATCTGGTTGTATGTAGCGGAACATCATACTTTTACCTGAACCTCTTGGACCATTAATAAATGTATGTCCTTTTTCTAATACTTGATAAAAGTCAGGAAAAACATCAACAAATAAATCGACAACATCCTGAGCGGAGTTCTGTTCTGGAGTCTTTATTTCAAATGGATTTTCTTTCATAATGAACTATTTACACATTGATGAACATAATCACCTGTTAATTTGTTGTTACTTCGTTCTAATTGTGCCCCACAATACTCAAAAACATTATTTATTGATAACGTTGGATATCCCTTTTCCTCTATACGATAAGATATTGTATCAAAGAAAGGTTCAAACCCTTCATCTATAAATTCTATAGAAATAATAATCGAATGGAATTGATACTCATAGCTAACAAAACGATTATAGTACAAACATTCCTGGAATGTCTTGAATGTTCTTGTATATATTTCATCCAACAAATAAATAGAAGACTCACCTTTCTTATATCTATTTTGAACTTGATTCTTAGTGAGAGAAAAGCCCATCTGAATACAATGACTTTCTTTATCTGGATTGAAGTTGTACAAACTTTCAGAGAAAGCATGATACAATTTGCTATCCTCAGGTATTAAGTCCTTTTTTAGCAAGTAAGAAGACGCACGACTGTTTTCATCCGCAAGTTCATCACCAAATCTTAACAAAGCTGCTAGTTCACGGATTCTCACATCATGCCCCGAGATAGAGGTCTTGTATGGCAAATTTCCAATCGGATCATTTTTGCCTGAATGCGCTTTAGCTATATCCCCAATAATTTTTCTCTCAATTGTATCAACGTTTAAATTTTCCAGAAGATATCTGCCAGATTTTTCATGACCGTCTCTGCCATTAAAGATATGTCCCGCATCATGAATTTGAATCGCGACCAATAGTATAAAGCATTCATATGGAGTAAGGTATGAACAATCTTTCAGTATGGAAGATACTTTAACCATAACCATTTTTACATGATTAGCACTGTGATCATTCAGATACACAGTATTATCCAGTCTTGTAGTAATCGCTTTAACTTCATTATGGATCTCTGAATTCATAAACTGTTTAAAAGTGCGATATATAGCAACATAGTCTTTTTCCGATGGAAAATCCTGACTGTTTTTTGTTTCAAAATATTCTTCTAAATTCATTTTACATTATTTACGGCATTACATATCCCTTATCTTCAACATTGCTGACAATCTTCAAGAGTCTCTTACATTGGGCAGACGAAGGAAGAACCATTTTAGCTATAAATCTAGTTGCAATAGACTTAATAAAATCAAGGTCTCCGTACGGGAGAACATTTTCTTTTAAAAGTTCGTTATAAACCCTCATCCAATAGTCAGCACCCAAATTAAATATCTCAACGCTTACTTCAATGTTTGAATTGAATTTGTGCACTCGTTTAGCAGCAGCTTCTGTTGTTTTAATCTCCTTTTGGGAAACAAGGGATTTAATAAATTCGTCAGAGAGTTCAAACGGAACTTTCTTATAGTCATCCCAAACTGCAAGCGTTCTGGATATCGTTCTAACAAGGCCTCCACCAGCTTGTTTTGTCAAAAACTTCTGTGTATCAAAAGCTAAACGAATCAACTCATTTGCAAGAGCCGGATACAGTGTCTGTTTATTCCAAATCGTAACCCAGTCAAGATCGGCATCCTTTGGCAAAATTGATATCAGTTTTGCAATTGTGTATGGCACAATCTGAGCTTTATCTCCTCCTTTAGGATACCATTCGGACTTATTGATCATTACGTCCAATTCATCAAACATAATGACGGAGCAGATTCCTTTCTTAAAGAACACCTCATTAATACTATCCTTTGATTTATCATAAAGTTCTTCAACATAAGCCGCAAAACGATTGAAGTTGATGGCAGAGCTTTGACAAACCTGGTGAGGATTCATACGAATAGTATTCAAACATTTCGCCAGCTTTTCCTTCTTGACAACCTGATTTTTCGGACTTTTCTCGCAGAAGGTTTTTCGTTGCGCTTGTGTAAGTTTCATTTGTTCCTGTTCCCATTTTCCACGAGAACGCTCGTAGAACCAACGAGTCTGATATGGTTTGCCGGCAACAGGAGGAGCAAGAACCTTTTTTGCGATAGTTTCTCCATCATTACATGGAATGGGTGATTAGAGAAAAAATCGGCATCCGAAACAGGATTTTGGCAATTAGCACATTTTGAGATTGTTTTAGTAATATTGTTATAACGTTCAACATCTTCCTCCGACATATCGTTGTCCACATTCAGCACAGTCAGCTTCATCGGAACAAACAAATTGTCCATGCCTTTTTTGTCCTCTTTGCGAATAATTGCATTAGCTAACGAAGGTTGTCTGACCACCATTTATAATTTGTAAATCCTTAAAATGAGTAATTCGAGTGTTATCTGCAGAAAAACCTATTGAACGGGCAACAATAGCAATGCCGTTATTATAGGTAAAGAAATTCTCTGGACTATTAATGATAGTATTTCGGATACCCTTGTTTACCTTACCACGAACACTCAGGAAAGCCCGCACATTGCCTTGCAATAATTTACTCCCATATTTCAAATAGATATCTGCCAAGAACTTTCCTGGAACAATTCCAAGATATGCATCATAGTCGCTACTATCTCCTAAATCTGCTTTTAGATATTGAATCCCCTCGCAATCAAAATCTTTTGTATCAAACTCAACAATCTCACTTGCATCGGACATAAATGTTTGGAACAGCCGTTCCAGCGTCCAGATATTTAACTCTACCGGTCTCTCAAGAAAATCTTCTTGAGAGACGTTCTTCACCTGTTTACTAAGAATCGAGTTAGAAATAATATAAAACTTGAAGCGAAGAATCTCTGTGTCCAACATTCCTTTGCCAATTTTCTTTCGAAATTCTTTTGCTAAAATAATGGCAGGATCGGAATCGTCACAATAGTCACTCATCTTGCCGTTGACAACTTCGTCAAGGAAATTGCACATGTGAGTATACAAATCCATGATGCGGGTGTTGGTCAACGTGTTTACGGCATCACGCTCATTGGTAAAATCACTTGCAATCAATATGAGTGCACTGTCAGCTTCGTCGTAAGCATAAGCATCAAAAGCCATGATACGACCACGCTTGCCTCTCATTTCAATAGACATCGGCATCGGATCATTAAATTCCCCGATAGATTCCAGTTCTTCTAATGTTTTTAGAATAAACTGAGTTTCCGGTTCTGTTCCTTCGTGATCGGCATCAAATCTAAGCTGATCAATAAATTGCGCTCGAATTCTGTTTATTGCATTCGGTATGTTTTTTCTGCATAGGCGAGGGAAATCGTTGCTTACATTGTACATTGAGAATCCCACATTCGTAAATACGAATTTGTCGTATTCTGGAGAGAAATCGAATTCGTACATACTCAGTTTAGACATGAAAGTCTCTCTATTTTGAGCTGTCCCCATTTTTGCCATTAGGTTTTGAACCAGTACATTCAATTTTATACCACTGAATGTTGGACTCATCTTTTTCCAAACAATAAATAGCAAGATAGCCCTCGTCATCTCCATCCAGTTGCTCAAGTGATGAAATCTTTACAGAATCTTTGCCTGCACTTATTGCCTTTATCTCATACCAAACACTCTCAGTAGAATAGTCCTTATGGGTCTTTTCTGGACCCATCCAGCTATCTAATGCCATATCCACACCATAGTGAGGAATCATATAATCCTGCATAAAAAGCAGTTCGCCTATCAACCCCATTACCTCATTGTCATTCATTCCACCATTATTGGGTCGGAACAATTTTTTTCCATGAGAAATATCTTGAACAAAGTGTTTTATAAGCATCTTCATCGTCCTTAATAGCTTCCGAAGAATCGAGCAAATCCTGGCAAAACGTACTAAAATATTCCAGTAGCTCTGAATTACAGAGTGAAAAGCGAAGAATATAATTCTCGCCACTCTTTCCCTGCTGTACTGTAATCACATCCGACTGAGATATTCTAACTGGAACGTATGTACCTCTAAAATCAAAGGCATAGTTTCCTTTCTCATCCTTTCCTACAAAAAGACTGAGGTCGCGGTTTTCACCAACACGGATAAAAGTTCCGCTTTGGAATCCTTGCGAGAATGTTGTAGATAATTTATTCTTCATCCTCTTCTATTTCGTCTGGTTCATCAAGCATGTTAAGCTGATAATATGTTTTATTAACTTTATATTTCTTAGTTTTACCTGTTTCTTTTAATCCAGGGAAACCAATAGCAAAAGCTATCATTTTATTGCCATTAAGTTTCTCTATGAATTTTAAGGCATTCTTGTTGGCTTCAATATTTTCTGGCTCTACCGGTTCGATGAGCATAATTATCAATACAGGTTTTCTGTGTGGAAGATGCTCAAAATATGCTTTAATAGGAATATGCCGTCCTTCAAACTCAGAACCTTCTCTCGCCCAAACTTCTCTGCATCGTTTTTCTGCCAAATCTATCTCATCTTGGCTTAAGCAGAACTTTCCTTCTCGTAAACCAAGAATCCTACGACGACTCGAAATTTGAATTACATGATCATGTTCCTCAATCTGACGTTTCGGACAACGTATCATTTCAAGTCCTGGTATGTCATAAAAGGTCTGCCCATCACCACCTTCGAAAACAATATCCCATTTATCTACTCCTTCTGTTTCTTTGTCGCAAATAAAATCAATTAAGTTTTGCCGGTTAAATTTCATGTTAGCTAATGAACATTTTATATTAGACAGGAAGTCTACCACTAATTCTTTGGACACATCAGAAAAATATCTAGATTTATCAATATCTGAACATACATCCTCATCTTTGTATTTGTCGACATTCGCGAAACCAAATTTATAATCATTTTCAAACAGGTGGGCAGTAAAACATTTTACTTGATTCCAGTTCTCTTCATTATGTTCCACCTTGACACTAAGGTAAGGGGTATCACAGATATTTCCATAGTAGGATTCCATCATCAACAATTCGTACGCGGTCAGCATCTTATTGTTAGCTGTTATCTGTAATTCGTCACAATAGTCACGAACTTTAATACCGAAATCTTTAGGAGTAAGATGTTGCTCAAACATTTTCTTAATATCTGCTTTCAATACGGTGGTGGCTGTCGCTATTTCTCTATACCAAGTTGCACTTGCTTGGCTTGTCCATATTTGGAACAAATCGGCATAACCAGGTCGATAACCAAACAAACGCCACATCTGCATCAACACATCAAATGTTGCAGTGTTTCGATAGAAATAGCTTACAAGTAAGCCCTCTAATGTGAGACCTCGCGAGCAAGTCCTCCAATAGCAATTACTCTCAACGAAGAATTAGATTTGTAATCTAATTTGCTTGCGCTACTACCATTAACAACGATAATTTCCATCTTTGGAACATCAGCTTCAATATCGAACACAGCACCTAATAAATTCTTCTTTTTTATAACATCAATAAAACAGATATCAGTAATATTATCAAAATGTTTTTTCCAAAGTCGTTTCAGTTCTTTATACAGTGACAGATGAGCATTCTTTGAGGTATCTTCGTCAAAGTTGTATTTTAGTATTTGAATAAAGTTGTTCTGTATTTCTTCAATATGTTCCTTAATCACCTGTTGCACCCTTATGAAACGAGACATATTAACCAACATACTTCTTGGTTTAGAGGCATGTCCTCTTAAATCTCGAATAACATTTGCCAGATAATAACAATAGATGGACTCCTTCAGCGAATTTGGCAAGACTCCATTCCATTCTTTTTTTGTGACGAGAGTAGAATGTCCCAGAATTAAGTTCTTCTATATTTTCGTGTAAATCAGTCCTATATTCATCTGAAGTGTAGTCTGGTTCTTCAACATCAGTTATAAAACGTAAATTGCGATAGTACTCTTTATCCTCATTAAAAATTTTATCAGCACCAATATATGAGGAAGGGGTCGGTAACGTATATATGAAATGCTCTGGAAACAAATCTGCATTCTTCATACTGTCCACCGAATCCGGATCTATAAAAACATTTGCAAATGGAGTAGCAGTAAAACCAATATAATTCGCAGTCTGAAAAAGATTGCAAATCTTACGAATTATAGCGTTTGTCTTAGTTGGATCTGTATTATCTTTTTTTGTATTAACCGATGCATTGTCTGCCTCATCGTCAATAAGAAGCATTGGATGGTTTATACTATTTGTACGAACATCCATATTCTGGTTTTTCAACCAATCATGCAATTTTGTCAGAACTGATACATTTTTTTTAACGACAAAAAGGACCAGAGAATTATGCTCCGATAAAGTCGTTGAAATCAAATTACTCCCTTTAACAAAATCTTTTACACATGTAGTAAAAGAAGTAGCTCTACGTTGCTTGTTGTCTTTACCAACTCCTACCTTCCCCTCGCGAATATGTTTTTCAACCTTACGAATAGTGTACCCAACAACACTTTCATCAATACGTTCCTGTGTTTGCTGACGAAGACTTTCTGTTATACCAGCTAGAAGAATAACAACTTTATATCCTGCATCAGCTGCTTTACAAATCAGACCTGAATATGTAGCGGTTTTACCAGACTGTACATCACCAATTATTAAGCCCCTCTTCAAACGTTTACCTTCAAATTCTTCCTTTGGATTGTATAAACAATTCATTATGTCAGGCAATGTCTTTTCGTGCAAAAGATTAATACTTTTGTCGTCAATTGAAGTGTGTTCTTTTAAATAACGATAATATCTCTCCCAAAAATAGCTGTCATCTACTTTATCATTGAAATACCACTTCTATTGTTCATAATCATCATAAATAATATTGCCCAATACATGAGTGATTTTCTCTCGGTATTCTATTTCTTCCAACAATTTATTTTTGTCTTCCTCATCACAATCAATACCAGAGAAGGCTATTGCGTCTTCAATCGCAGGCTTAATATTTTCCAAAGATGGAACAAAGCCCGACAGTTCCTTCATAAGTTCCAAACGTGCGGAAATTATAAGTAGAATCTTATTATATGCTTCGTTTGTTAATTTCATCCTTGTAGTTATCTAAAAGTTTTTCCTCAACAACTTTATATTTGCAGAATGGCTCTGATTTCATCAGATCAGAAACAATCTCTATTATAGATTTCTTGTTAAAAGATTTTGCCAAGTTTACCATATAAATCCCAAGTTGGAAAATCTCATCGACACGATTATCTGGTTCATCTTGACTGATTGCATCATTAGACTTGTCAATGTAAATCTGCTGAGTCGGAACGTTTTGCTCAATTTCTTTCAAAAGCATCTCAAGCAGAGTATAGTCTTCTTCTGACATTCTATCCCTCACCATCTGGAACACTTTGCTCTCACGATTGATTTGATAATAAAAAGTCTTTCCTCTGCCTTCCATTCTATCCCAAATATAGTCAATATCCTCAACATTTTCTTTTCGACCACGATGGGTTTGCTTCTAACAGAAATATCCATCGCATCAATCACTGTTTGGCGCAATTGACGCTGAATTTGCTTTGGAATAGAAGCTGTTTGTTTCTTTATATCAATACTCCATATGTCATCAAGTGAATTCGGAATATCTACTCTAACTCTAGCATTTTTTGTGAGTTCACCACGCGGTTTCATCCCGAACCAAGTTCCCCAAATTATCAAACGTTTATTTCGATAAACATAGAAACCTTGTTTGATTCTTAATGTTTCTACTCCTCCTATGAGTTTTCTGTGTTCATCGTTTAAATCTGTTGCAAATGGCAAGATATACGGTTTAACCCAGATTTGCCGTTCTTGCCCCTTACTGTCCCGAATAGCAATGGAGCGTGCTTTCTTCGTTGTTGTCTTAGAATGTGATTCAAGGAAAGGATCCATTGGTTTTATCCTCCCTTTATTCAAGTACATCTTGATCTGCTCCTTACCTTTTGCTGAAAGAAAGTTATGGAAAATCAGAGCAATATTATTGGCTACAGATTCTTTAAGTTCAACAAGAGCATCATAAACCATTCCACCACTTGATTTCTCCAACACATCGAAATCCTGCCATAGTACAAGCGTGCCATGTGGCAATTCAAGGAGAGAGTGAATATAAGGAAGTGCTTTTATTTCATTTTTAGACAGCTCCTTCACCACCCACTCTTTTCTATTTTGAATATAATTATAATCCCAAGAATAGCTACTAATCTTCTCTTCCTGCAAACTGACAACCGTCAGAATTCTACATTGAGACAAAGAGGCAGATTTCATTCCTAAACCGAATCGTCCCAAATCATTTGCATTTCTTTCAAGTTCAGAGTCCGTACTTCCATACCTCATAGCCTCAAAAAGGACGTCTGCAGACATTCCTTCTCCATCATCTAAGATTCCCACAACAAGATCCTCTGTAGGTTCTGAAGGGAAGAATAGTTTGACTACGCTGCAATTTGCACTGATACTATTGTCTATAATATCTGCAATAGCGACTTCGAAAGAATACCCCATTGAACGCATAGACCCCATAAGAGTATCAGCTTGTGGAATGCTTTGTCTATAAGTACTCATAGTTATTCCTTATTATATGATGAATCGTATTCCATAATCTGCGCCATCACTGCTTTAGACAATAACGGAGGAACCGCATTACCTATCTGTTGCTGTATGCTCATATGAGGTCCTTGAAAGATAAACGTATCAGGAAAACTTTGTAAACGTGCCGCTTCCCTCACCGATAAACCTCTGTCTTGATATGGATGAATTAGCATACTCTTCCTATAGTTTGAAATGACAACAGAAGGGCAATTTGCTTTCAGCCGTTTATATATTCCACTATGACAACGAGTCTTGTCTGAATAATTTTGCATCAAGAACTCCGGAATAGCTCTCCAATTCTCACCTTGACCGATATATTTGTAACGTTGCATCACAAGATCGTTACTCTTTGACACAAAATTCTGCCTTGATTCTACAGAACCTTTTCTCATCTGTTGCGCATAAGAGCTAGATTCCTTTATTGACTTAGTGTAAGGCAATGAATCTATCATATCACCATTATGTAAAACAGGTAAATCTCCAATAGCTTCTTCTACACTCACTTTATAATCAAAAGGCTTTGGAAACTCAAAGTCAATTCCTTGGTTATTTCGACCATAAACATTCTCATCCGTCTTTGTGGAACACCATATTCATCAGCCCATAGAACCTTCCATTTGACTTTATAGCCTGGTTCTATCTCCTCAAAACAATGTTTTATCATTTCTATTGTCTCTCCATTGTTCATTTTAGTCATTCCCCAAACATTTTCAAGGACAAACCATCTAGGCTTTATTTCCGAGACCAAACGAACAAACTCTTTGAACAATAAATTATTAGGATTGTCCATATTGCGAGACATCGTATTTGACATAGAAAATCCCTGACAAGGAGGGCCTCCCATGATTATAAATACTTCCTCGTCCTTATTTAAGAAATCTATAGCTTTTACATCCCGAATATCGCCACATATTACTTTTGCTCCTTTGTGATTAAGTTCAAAAGATTTGGCCGCATGAGGATTAACCTCAATAGCATAGCGAACCTTAATTCCCGCCATTGAGCCGCCCAGACTTAATCCACCTGCTCCTGAAAAAATGTCTATACCGATTTTTTTCATAAGCCGAGCATCATAAGACATTATTATCTTTTGTTGTAGTTAGCAACTGTCGAATGTCAACATCCAACAAATTCGCTATTTCTTGCAATTGAATAATAGATGGTTGCGATTTATTAGAACACCATCTTGAAATTGTGTTCTCTGATTTGCCCATTTGAGTTGCCAACCATCTATTGGTTCGTTGCCTTTCAGCCAGTACCGCCTTAATCCTATTCATCATTATTTGTTGATTGTTCGACATCAGTATTCAAATTATACTCGTTATATTGCAAACAAAGATACATCTAATTTCCCATATAGCCAAGTAGATAAGCAACAAAAACATCGTTTAAAGGAATGACTACAGTTGGCATAAAGATATGCAAAAAAACACATGTATTGTTTTTATCCATTCCATCAATGAATTTCACCTTTCAAAAAATTATGCTACACAAACATTATGTTCGCGCAGCATAATACAAAGTTTAATCGCATCCAATCGCTCAACTACTTACAGCTCAGACATCTATCTCGTATCGCTTGGTAATTTGGCACATTTTTGCTTGGTAATTTGGCACACTATAATAGTCATTCCGCCTTATATCGCCCATCCAACACTCCGGCAAACATATCCATCTCTCTCTTGGAAATCCCCAATCGTGTTGCCAATTCTCGCCATCCTTTTATAGCTTCAATCACCCCGAAATCATCTTTTTCTGCTGTTTTACGGTTTAGCATGTAGTCTTCGCAAGCATCCAGCAAGATACTCAGCTCTGCTTTATTAGAAGTTAATGAAACAAGCAAACTTTGATACTCACTCAGCGTGGGATTCATGTCATATGCAGGAGATAGTGTCCAACCTTTTGCAGTCAAAAGAAAACCGTGATTGCGAAAATGGTCATCAGTATTGCCGATACAAATATTGAAAGCCACACGGCGGTATAGTTCCTGTAGGTTTCGCTCCACATCGGTACAGCTCTGAATAATAAAGTCGACTATATCCAGATAGCCATGCCCGGTAGTTGCATTGTCACCATCACTCAGCCCCAACAAGGTCATGGCAGATGCAAAATGAATGCGTTTTCCTTCTTGGGTTCTATCGAAGCGTTGTGACAGCAATGTATGATATCTCTCTCCAGTTGCCAGTACTTTGGTTTTTGCAGCGTTTATCCCTGCTTTTGTGGCAAGCAAATGACTGAAATGCTCCCAAAGTCCAACATCATAGTCATCCTTGCGCGATGGAAACTTGGCCACATAAAGAACTTTATCTGTATCTACAACATTTGCTTTAGGTCTTGCACCTCCCAACGATGTTCCCGGTTGCACAAGTTGTGCAATCCATTTCCTATCAGGGAGAATATTGTTTTCTTCACATTTTTCTATCTCGGCACTGGCTGCAATCAGTTCCCGAATATCCGTCAAAGGTGGAATTTTCAATGATTCACTCACATTGATAAATTCGCCATCGAGGTCTTCCTTAAAACGGAATCCCCCATTCGGGAGAAATCATGTATACCAGTCAAGGAATCGAAAGAAGGCAATCTCCTTACAGGTCGCTTTTCTTCTGCTGCCGCAATTTGCTCTCGACGCAACAACAAAGTACGTCCCCAACGATCCGGCAAAGCATCAGAAAAACATCCGAATATATCCTTGTTCGGTTGTGTATATTGTTGTCCCGGGTAATTATTCAGGTCGTCACTCAAAACAGATCGCTGTGCTTTGCCTTAACCATTCATTATTGAACGTAAAACTATAGCTGTCCGCACCACGAAGAGACTCATAGCCTAGTTCTCCAATGAGTTCCATTTCTTTGAGCCAATCGAAATCGGCATATACATACAACTTTTTCATAGATTATTCTTTCTTTGATGCACGTTCTCTTGTTTTCAAACTCAAATCTTGCAAAGCTTTTCCCATTTTATCTTCTTTGGCAAGCAATAGAATATCATCGTCAAGTTGCAATGCGTACAAAACACGTAGATAGATCCCTATTGCAACAGTAGGAATCCCTTTTTCTATTCGGGACACAGTAAGCGGTGAACAGGTGGCACGTTCAGCAACCTGAGCCACACTCAGATTCCGACGTAAGCGAGCCAACTTAATCTGCTCACCTACAATCTGCATCTTCTGCTCCAATTTTCGGGAAAGCTTGGTTCCCATTGTATTCTTTGCCATTACTACATCAATTTAAGGTGCAAAGCGACTATGTTAATGACTTTGTCATAATCAACCTATCATATAATATGCAAAAGTAATACTTTTTATTTATTTAATGATGTATTACACATAGGAAAATGCACGTCTTGGCATTATTAACTATATACATAATCTATTTTGAGCAAAAACTTCCAAAAAAAACTAAATGCTATAATGTTGTTTGTAATCGCCATATACACCTACCAACAAACAATATGTTATTCGTTACAAACAATGCAAATTGTTCATCATACACTCATCATATCAAAGAACTATTTTGCTTGCCAAAAGAAAAAAAAGATATAACTCCACTCTCAACTTGACTTTAATGACCGTTATTATATACACGGGCAATAAAGTCAAGTCAAACAGAGGGGAAGAAAAGAAAAAAGGCTTCAACTGAATATTTCTCTTTTGGTCAGCATACAATATCCGTGAAAATATCTTGCATTTAGTTGACACTATAGGCGAAAACATCACGGAATTTTGTACCTTTGTAGTCGGATAGAAGATAGGTGAACTTCATTGAGGACACAATATTTCCTCATGGTTCTGATTCATTGAGAAAAGAGTGTAATATAGCCTTAAAAAACAAGTCCAAGAGGTTCAAAAACAACTTTTCTACCGATTAAATTGCAACAATCTATCATTCAAGCAGCTATGTATGTATCTCTGCATCGGCAAGTAAGTGGTGATTACCAACGATTAGCATATATCATCAACGATTATCAAGGCGTTCATTTTGAGCGCCTTTCTTTTTAGCCTTATAAGCGATAGTTATCGTTTATAGGGCTTATTCAGCTCATTTTTGTACCGCATTTGTTGCTCGCTTGTTAAAGCCTTGTTTCTCACCAGCAAGGTAGTAGAGATTTGAGACACAGTGAGACGTGGTGAGACGCACTGAAACAAAATTGGAGAAATAAACGGAGAAAAGAATGAGCAGCAACATCGAAATCAAGAAGAAATGCAAATGGTGTGGGCAAATTTTCATAGCTCGCAAAACGACTACGAACTATTGTTCTCATAGGTGCAACAATGCAGCCTATAAAGAACGGATTAGGCAAGAGCGTATAGCGACTTATCAAAAAGAGTTCTCAATAAAGACGGAAAAACCATCTATTGAGGACAAGGAATTCTATACCCCACCTGAAGCAGCAAAACTCTTAAGGATTAGTCGAGCCAGTATTTATCGCTATATGGCAGATAACATCATAAAAGTAGTTCAATTCAAAGGTAAGACATTAGTCAGAAGAAAAGATATAGAGCTTCTGTTTGAAAATGCAGCGGAATACAAAAAGAGAGTACCCATTGAGAAAGCCCCTATCACCGACTTCTACACCACCGCAGAAGTCAAAGAGAAATATCATGTAAACGAGTCATGGATATTTGTGGTAGCCAAGAAGAACAACATCCCCCGAACTTTCAATCGTGGTAAGACCTACTGGAGCAAGAAACATATTGACGCTTACTTTGCCAAGAAAGCCCCGAATCCAGACATTACCGAATGGTACAGCTCCCAAGAAATGCAGGAGAAGTTCGGCATGACCCTATCTGCCATCTATTGCTTCGTTTCCAAGAATGCCATCCCCAAGAAGAAAGAGGGCATCATGGTGTACTATTCCAAGAAGCACGTAGATATAGCCAAGGGAATTGCCATACCAGAAGAACCGCAATATTATACGGTAGCCGAAGCGATGGAGAAGTTCAACCTCACTCGTGACCAACTCTATCACTATGCGAAGTACCATAATATCCCCAAGGTCAAGAAAGGCAAATACACGTTTATCTCCAAGCCCGAATTAGATAAGTTGCTTGCAGCCCCAAAGATTGAATAAGTTATTTCTTGGTGAATATACCCACCATTGAATCACCTTATTCCTTTGCACCAAACAAATGTAAAATTCTAAATATCAAACAGTATGTCACACACATGTACAAAAGTAACAGTTCGTCAGAGAGCGATTCGGAATAATCGCATCTCCTTGTATCTGGATTATTATCCGGCAGTCCGTAACCCCGAAACGATGCAGATGAGCCGCAGGGAATACCTCGGCATCTACATCTATGCCCATCCGAAGAACGAAATGGAACGGGAGTTCAACAACGATATGTTGAACAAGGCAGAGGCTATCCGCTGCATCCGGGTACAATCGCTCATCAATGAAGAGTTTGGCTTCTTGGATAAGACCAAACAGAAAGCCGACTTCCTCGCCTACTTCAAGAAAATGTGCCGGAATAAAGACCAGAAATGGCAGTTTGTCTATCAGCATTTCTACAACTTCGTCAAGGGACAATGTACCTTTGGCGATGTGAATGTGGATTTATGCAAGAAGTTCCGTGAGTACTTGCTGAACGCCAAGCAACTCAAACACAGCAACCGCCACATTTCCCTCAATTCGGCATCCGGCTACTACTCTACATTCAGAGGATTGTTAAAGATTGCCTATCGAGACAAATGGTTTCGAGAAAACATCAATGACTATCTTGATAAAATAGAGCCACAAGATGTGAAGAAAGAGTATCTGACGCTGGACGAAGTGAAGCAACTCGCTGCCACACCTTGCGACATTCCTGTTCTGAAAGCTGCTTCTCTATTCGCTTGTCTGACAGGCTTACGTATCAGTGACATTCTCAATCTGCAATGGGAAGATTTCACTATCGCTCCCGACCAAGGTTATTGCTTGCGCATCAGGACACAGAAAACACAAACGGAAGCGACACTCCCCATCAGTTACGAAGCCTACGAACTATGCGGAACACCCGGAACAGGCAAAGTATTCAAGGATTTGAAACGGAGCATGATTAATTATCCGCTGAAAAGCTGGCTCAAAAAAGCAGGAATAACGAAACCGATAAGCTTCCATTGCTTCAGGCACAGCTACGCCGTCATACAAATATCCTTAGGTACAGATATTTACACGGTATCAAAGATGCTAACGCATAAGAATGTGTCCACAACTCAGATTTATGCCGATTTGGTCAATTCAAGAAACGAGAAACAGCCAATAAATATCACTCAAATAGATATAACTATGAAACGAGGAATCATAACAAACAACGAACAAAGCATCCATATTTCCGATGGTGAAATATGGATGACCGCTTGGGAGCTTGCAGACTTGTTTTATACAACTGCTTGGACTATCCATGCAGCAATTAAGAGAATCCTGAAAGCTAATGTTTTGAGGAGCCACGAAGTTTGTAAGTACATCAAATTGGAGAATGGGAACAATGCCGATGTGTATAATCTCGATATGGTTATAGCCCTATCCTATCAGATAGACACCGGGCATTCCGCAGCATTTAGGAAATAGCTAATAAACAAAGTCGCTCGTAAACAAGATTACAACCTCTTGTTATATTTCAACAAGGATACAAACCATACATTGTATTGCTAATAAGCAATATCTCTATACCCTATTGATTATCTGCATTGTTTACATTAAATGATGCAGATAATTTTTGTTTTTAAGATACACAAGCCTATTTACCCAACTATTTTCATCCAAAACAAGAAATTTGCAATGCGCTTATTATTAAGAGTGTAACGTGGTGAAAAGTGATGAAATATATCGTCAAAAGCCCGTTAACAGGCAAAACTATGGATTTTTTCAAAAATTAATCCTATATATTTGCACACAAACGATTAATACATACCACTATGGAGCAGAAAAAGATAGAACATATAACATTGCATCTGATTGTTTTTGGTACAATCGCAATCATTGGTGTTTTAGCCCGCCAGACCGTGCTACACTATGGTTGGGATGAGTTCAGCAGACTACCTCATTTTAGTGGTAAGCTCCATTATCATGGGAGCTATCTATCTCAATCTGCAAATGGTATTCAGACAACTCCTTTCACCTACAATAGAGAAGTGCTTTATGAGATTTGAATGCTATCGCAACAAGGCTGTAGTCGTAGAAGCTCCAGCAGCAAACTCGGAACTTGCCGGAAGTTCTATAAATTCAAAACCTATCATTTCTGAACCTGAACCCGAAATTGAAATCGAAACTACATCTGACATAACAGAAGAAGTTTCTACTCTATCATATTACGAACCCAACGAAGATGTGGCAGAACTTCCAAAGGAGGAAACCACGCCTTCTACCAACAACACATCTATCGAAGAATCCGACCAGCCATCAGAATACGAGACTCTTCGTGCAAACGCTATGGCAGAGAAAGAACGTGCCTCACAAGAAAAACTCAATAAGGTTATCGCATACACAAAACAAACTTTGGTTTCCTATCTTGATGAAACGGCACTTAATCGCTTGTGTGGATATGTGGCAGAATATTACTTGTTAGATACTCTGCCTAAAGTTGAACCAATAAAGGTCGATTCTCAGTTAAAGACCATTGACATCATGCACTTTGGATGGAATATCGGCAAGGCATTCAGTAAGCCACGCTTACAGACCGCCACTTTTATAAAGAGGGTATTTACCCATACCCTCCGTGATTCGGAAATATCTACTATTGAACGTAAAATGTCGCATACAGAATCAGAATGCAAGATTAAATTAGATAGAAAAATTGCATAACGCAATACCATTAGGCATTGTCCATTGCATCCCAGTAGTCCATATCCATTTTCATGACTTTAAGGACTTTCTCTGTTTGCAATCCCAAGCCATAGTCATAAATATATTCTGTTAATTGCTGACCATTTATCAGGATAATAGTTGGTGAACCGTTAAGGCTTTCCACATATTCCATCGCACCTTTAGAATAATCAGAGGTGGTGATGAATACACCTTTCTTGGATGGTGTTCCTGCAACAGCTCCTACAAAGCTCTGAACCTCATGACGCTGAACATTATTATCTAAAGCATATCGCTTTGCCTGTATGGATATATGATTAAATCCTAAAATATCTTCTTTAATGATACCATCTATACCACCATCATTAGATAGTTTCGTTACAACACCTGAGTTTTTGACCTCGCCACCATACCCCATTGCTTGAAGTAATTTCACAACTAACCGTTCAAATTCTTGTGGCTTTTTACTTAATATAGTTGTCAGAATTTGAGATTGCACATTCTGCTTTATCCTATCATAAGAATCAGCTAATTCTTCTTCCGGTGTACGTTCATCATCATTTCCCAAATGGGAAGAAGTGTTGTTAGCATCCTTATTTTTAGAACTTTTCTTCGGAGTTTTCGCATTCACTGTTACTTTGATGAACTCATTTATTTGTTTCTCCGTGCATGAAGAAAGCATAGACAGTCCCTTTTCGCTGATTTTATAATCACCTCTTTGGGGCTTTTCTACAAGACCTGCAATAAAAAGATACGATAAAGCCCACGAAATACGGTCTAAGAATATTTCGCCATTACCAGAAGGATACCAAGCATTCATTTCCTCATCGGTCAATCCAAAATGCTTAGCCAAAGGGATACGTAATTCTTTCGCTCTCATAACAACCCCTGAACTTAATTCTTTCAATGCCTGTATCCGTATTTCTTCAAATTGCGGTATCATAAACGACAAATTTGTTTTATAGCTTCAATAACCACTGGTATTTCATGACACAAAGGTACTTAAATTACTCGTAATCATCACTTATTACCATCAAAAAGTTATTCATCAGTTATATTTTGGTGAATGATTCCACCATTGAAACACCTGTTTCCTTTGCCGTCGAACAATTAAAAACGATTGGCGTATGCAAAAAGAAACAGTAACATTTGATAAGCTGCCCGAAGCGGTAGGTTATCTGACCGAACAGGTCATCGAGTTGAAAAAGATGGTAGCGGAACTCCAGCCACAGCCATCTGACAAACATGTGTTGGTAGAAATAGAGGATGCTTGCCGTATCATCCGAAAAGCCAAGCCTACCATTTATACATTGGTACGCAAAAGACTGCTTCCTGCCTATAAGAAAGGTAAGAAACTCTATTTCTATGAAGACGAACTTCTTTCTTGGATTGAGAACGGGCGTAGAAAGAGTGCAGAACAGACTTACGAGGAGATGCTGGCAAATATGCAAGGCGGTGTCCGTCATAAGTCCAAATCATCCATGAAGTTTTAATGAGTAGAACTATGGATACATCCTCTATTAATCCGGCATCCATCATTGACGAAGCGCTTGATTTAAGTATGCGATTGGCTGGCACTGATTTTCCTGTCAGCATATTCCCGACAAAAATCCAACGCATCATCAGTGAGGTCCACGAACGCCATAACTACCCGACTGACTACATTGCCTCTGCAATTTTTGCAGCGATTGAAGTTGGCATCGGTAACACGCATCTTGCCCAAATCAAGCAAGGCTGGATAGAAAGCCCTATCCTGTATATGGCATTGATAGGAAGACCGGGAGCAAACAAAAGTCATCCGCTCAGCTTTGCGATGAAACCGTTTCTTGATTACGACTATCAGCAGAATCAAGTCTTTGAAAAGGCTCTTGCCAAGTATGATGAACTGATGAGTATGAGCCGCAAAGAACGAGCGGAAAGCGGTGAAGAACAATTTCCTCAGGAGCCAGTTCGTAAACGCTTCTTAATTTCGGATGTAACGCCTGAAGGTTTGAGCCTTATCCATGCGCAAAACAAACGTGGTTTATGCTTGTGGGCTGACGAGTTATCCGCTTGGTTCAAGAACTTCAACCGTTATAACAACGGTTCGGAAGAACAGTTCTGGCTGTCGGTGTTCAGTGCCAAGACCACTATATCCGACCGCAAAAATGCCAAGAGTTCCATCTTCATCAAGCGACCGTATATCTCAGTTATTGGTACTATTCAAAAGAAGATTCTCAGTGAGTTGGCTAAAGGTGAACGTTCCAGTAACGGATTCATCGACCGCATTCTGTTTGTGATGCCCAATCTGCAACAGAAGGCTCGTTGGAATGACAAGGAACTACCGGAGAACATCGAACAAGAATGGAATGCCATTATTGACAAACTGATACAACAAGAGTATGCCCTCAATGAGTTTGGAGAGATAGAACCGCAGATTCTTCTTTTCACGGAGGATGCCAAGAGACGGCTTTACGAATGGCAAAGCACCACTTCTCAGAATTGTGCGACCAAGAGACAAATGACACCATTGTGAGTATCTATTGCAAGCTGGAGATATACATCATCCGTTTCTGCCTGATTATCCAATTAGCGCGATGGACCTGCGGAGAGTGTGGTAAAACATATATCGACCTGTTGACGGTAGAACGAGCCATTAAACTGACGGAGTATTTCAAGGAATCCGCATTGAGCGTTCAAAATATACTCAATGAGAACATGCTCAACAGCCAACAACAGGCGATAGTCAATCTACTTCCTCCATCCTTTACAACTGCCCAAGCTATACAGATAGCCGAGCAAAATGGAATGAAGGAGCGCACATTTCAACGCTTTCTCAATGACAACATCGGGACATTGTTCCGCAAAGAGAAGCATGGAGAATATTCAAAGATTAACCCGTGACATTTTTGTCGGTTTTGACACTTTTCCAGCGAAAACGACAATAACGACAAAAGTGACACACCCAAAAAGAAACATACAATGAGTACACATAGATTCATATTAGAACCCTACAAAGGTGTCAGCACTCGACACACTTGCCCGAACTGCCACCACCAAAGATGTTTTTCCAAGTACATTGATACGGAGAAGCAAATCCAGTTCCCTGAGTACGTGGGGCGTTGTGACCATGAGCAGAAATGCGGTTATCACTTCACGCCTCGTGATTACTTTGAGCAGAACCCGTCTGAGAAAGAAAAGTTTGCGGAGAAGGAGAATAGTTTCAGGAACTATGCCCCTATTAAGGAAGCACAACCAATAGCTACTTCCTACATTGATTTGGATATAGTCAACCAATCATTGCGTGGCTATTCTGCAAACAAGTTGTTTCAATTTCTATCGGCTCAGTTCGGAGAGACGGAGACATTGGAACTCATGAAAAGATACAAGGTTGGTACTTCCAAGTATTGGGACGGTGCAACCGTATTCTGGCAAACGGACAATCAGAATAAAATCCGTACAGGTAAGATAATGCTTTACAATTCCGAAACAGGTAAGCGGATAAAAGAACCATACAATCATGTTACGTGGGTGCACTCCGTATTACACAAAGGTGATTACAATTTGAAGCAATGCTTCTTCGGTGAGCATCTGCTTCCTGAAGACAAAAGCCGTCCTGTCGCACTGGTCGAAAGCGAGAAAACGGCACTCATTGCTTCCTACTATCTGCCGCAGTTCAAAGCGCAGTCATCCGTTCGCTCATTGAGAGCGGAACAGTACGTGAACGAATCACGAAAGAGCATATCCACATCATCCGTCAGTTGATAGGTGAAAGCACCAATCTTAACCAATTGGCGAAGCAGGCAAACACCTACGGATTCTTTGCTGTTGCCGAAAGATGCGAGGAGATGGCGCAGCGTATTAACCAACTCATAAAGCAACTGAAAGATGATAGGTAAGCAGACCAAAGGGACATCGTTCAGTGGCTGTGTCCGCTATGTCCTCAAAGAGGAGAAATCCAAATTGCTGGAAGCTGTCGGAGTGAATGGCTCACCCGAACAGATGGCGGAGCAATTTGAATTACAGGCGTTGCTCAACGACAAG
>VOFG01001423.1_pt1 | contig 42001 bp, 57 predicted proteins | sample 5384171 | NCBI WGS metagenome assembly VOFG01 (sample SAMN12384726, study PRJNA508395) | human gut metagenome | isolation source: healthy gut F | host: Homo sapiens
GCAGGAGAACCATTCAGAAGAATATCCCAGTCGGCATCTGCCGGAACAGAGATGGAAGAACGTTGTCGCCCGAACGTGCAGTAAGGTCTGCCTGAATGGAGCCGTTCTCAATGGAGAGGGCTTCGACCTTCTGTGAATTGGCAAGTGCGGCACATTGGGCCAGAACATTCTGGTCCAGTGCATAGAACTGCATATTATCCAAGTTGAAGTCGAGTGACCCGGCGGAAACAGTAATTTCACAGGTGGATGATTCTCCGGAGGTCGGAATATAGAAAACGGAAGGAGAAAGCCAGCACGCATACTGCGTGATGAACTGCCCGTCTGCGGAAATGGACGCATTTACCTCGGAATTCCCAGGAGATTTCCCAAAACGGTATAATTCAGGCCGGAAGGGATGGACAAGTCTGGATGGTCAAAGAATTTCCGTCAATGTCGTATGTGAAGGCCAAGGGAGTCCCTTAAACATCGTCGGGGCAGATCAAACAAGTTGCTTATACAGCGCAAATGCTCGTTGATTATCGTCAGGAAGAAGTGTAACCGCTGATAGAAGCGTAATTGTATGCGAGCTTCGTTATAATAAGCGGTCAGGTGACTGCCGCCGAAACTGCGCGTTGTGGTTTGTGAAATACGGTAGAACGATGGATCGGAGTTTTAATGGAGGAAATCAAGGCTTCCTGATTGGTTCGGTAGGACTGGTAAGACGCGACATTGTCAGAGGAATAGATGGGAATGAAGCTTTGCATTGATGGGAGATCAGTGAAAATGCAAGAACAAGAGCGGCCGCGAAGATTCGACGAGGAATGGCAGCCCCCTGCACAGAAGCGAGTTTGAGCAGAATATAAAGTCGGACGTCAGCAGAATAAAAAGAGCGGTTCCATAAACATTTGCGCGTGTGTTGACCGGATGCAGATGGAATAATGTGACCAGTCGGCGAAGGCGTAGGTGCTGGTGTTGTAGAGGGGGACAGTGTAGTAAGCCAGCTCGTACATGCTGGTTTCGAGGTGGCTGGTCAGGTCGGCGTCGGAGACGGGGGTCTCGCCGTTCTGGCCGTACACGAGCTCCAGCAGGTCATTGCTCTTGAGCAGGATGCGCTCGAAGCGCTTGAGGGGTCTCAGACCGATGCCGTTGGCCTTGTAGGTGTCGGCGTACTGGTCCATCAGCTGCGAAGCGTAGCTGTCGGCCTGAGACTCCTCGGCCTCGGTGAGCTGGCCGCCCAGTTCGTCGAAGCGGGACTCCACGGCGGCGTACAGATCCAGATTCTTCTGGGTCTGGTCGGCGATGTAGTCGCTGACGGTGGCGGTCTCGCCGCTGTCGGGATCGGTGGTGATGGTCTCCTTCAAAAAGCTCTTGACGTGGGCGGCGTCCTGATCGGAGGAGGCGAGGTTCGCGGCAGACTGGTAGGCGTTGTACTGGGCCAGCAGATACAGGCCGGAGGTGATCTCCATATCGCCGATGGTGCCCACCGTGTCCGGGGTGGAGATGACGCAGCCCGCAAGGCTGAGGATGAGGGCCAGTGCACAGAGAAGTGCGGGAAGTTTTTTCTTCATAAATATACTCCTATTTTTGTAACTCCCTCAGTCTCGCGTTCGCTCGACAGCCCCCTCTGGGGAGGGGGATTAAAAGCCCCCTCGGGAGGGAGGTGGCATCGCGAATGCGATGACGGAAGGCGTTATTTAAGATCTCTCCCATTGCCTTCAGGATGCTTTGCAGCAGTTCCAGCGGCTTTTCGTCCTTTTGGAGGGTGACGGAGAGGTAGGGCTTGCTGCCCGCCCCGGCGGTGACGCGGCCATTGAAAGCCACGAGCAGCCCCCGGATCATGGGCACGTCCAGCGTCTCCACCTGAAGCACGAGGGTGTCCTTTTTCTGGGTGACCTCGTACACGCCCACGGCGGTGGCCTGAACGCGGACAAGGGAGACGTTGACAAGGTCGCTGACCGAGGGGGGCGGGTCGCCGTAGCGGTCGATCAGCTCGTCCAGCACGTCGGCGGCATCTTCGGGGGTCTGGATGGCGGCGATCCGCTTGTAGGCCTCGATCCGGCCGGGGCCGTCGGCAATATATTTTTCGGGAATGTAGGCGTCCACCCGCAGATCCACAAGGCATTCGCTCTTGTCCCGCTGGATGGGCTCGCCTTTGGCCCGCGCGATGGCCTGCCCCAGCATCTTGACATAGAGGTCATAGCCCACGGCCTCCATGTGGCCGTGCTGGCTGTGGCCCAGCAGACTGCCTGCGCCGCGAATTTGTAAGTCGCGCATGGCGATGCGGAAGCCGGAGCCGAAGGCCGTGAACTCCCGGATGGCCGAAAGCCGCTTCTGGGCAATGTCGGAAAGGGTCTTGTCCCGCCGGAAGGTGAAGTAGGCGTAGGCTTTCCGGCCCGAACGGCCTACCCGGCCCCGGATCTGGTAGAGCTGAGCCAGACCCATCCGGTCGGCGTCCTCGATGATAAGGGTGTTGCAGTTGCGCACGTCAATGCCCGTCTCGATGAGGGTGGTGCAGACGAGGATGTCGATCTCGCCGTTCAGCAGATGCTGCCAGACGGGGTTCAGCTCCTCCTCGGTCATCTTGCCGTGGGCGATGCCGATGCGGGCACCGGGTACCATCTGGCTGACGTGGGCGGCGCAGGATTCAATGTTGTCCACCCGGTTGTGCAGGTAGTAGACCTGACCGCCGCGGGCCAGCCGTCGGGTGCGGTGGCCTGTCGGCCGGGCGTACAGGTTCCGCCATCTCCTCGGTGGCCTTTTTGACCTTGGCCAGCAGTTTTCTTCACCTTTTCCTCGTCGCCGGGGACGGTGTAGCGGCTGAGCAGGTCCAACTGGGTGACGGGAACATACAGCACGTCCGAGCCGGAATACTGGATCTTCAGGTAATCCTTGATGGCACCCTGCACCTCAAGACGCTGGATGCCCGCATACATGCCGATGCCGTGACTCTGGTGCACCACATAGTCGCCGGGCTTGATGTCCGACAGGCTGGACAGGGCGTTTTTATTCTTTTTCCGCTTCTTCGCTTCGGCGGAGGCTTCGTCCAGCCCGTGCCGCCGGGAGGAGATGACCGCCATGCGGGCGAAGGGGAAGGTGCACCCGGCGGTCAGGTGGCCGGGCAGCACCTGCACCAGCCCCTTGGCGGGGCGGACGTCCCGGCTCATGCTGACGGCGTAGCCCTTGTCCGCAAGGTCGCGGGTCAGGGCCGCTGCGCCCTTGGGCGTGCCGGCGAAGAGGGTGACCGCATACTCCTGCGCGATGAGGGGGTCGAGGTCCTCCCGGAGGACGCCATGTCACCGCCCCAGTTGGGGGCGGCAAAGGCCTCGGCGTTGATGAGGGCTTTCAACTGGAACTCGTTCATGCCGCGCAGGAAGTTTTCGCACAGCAGGGTGCTCTGCTTCTGGGCGGCGATGACGAGGTCGTCCATGGTCTGATACAGCACGTCCAGACCGGGGCAGAGGACGCCCTCTTCCAGCAGACCGGTCAGCTCTTCGCTGCGGCGGAACTCGGTGGCCTTCTGAGCGTCCCGGATGCCGCCCACTTCGTCCAGCACGAAGAGGGGCTGTCGAGATGGTCCAGCAGGGTGGCCGGGGCGGGGTAGCGGAGACCATAGTATTTGTCCATGGCTTCGGGCATCAGGCCGGAGTCCAGCTGGGACAGGTCGGCTTCCATGGCCTTTTCCAGTGCGGCGCGGTGCTTGCCGCGGGCTTTCTTCTGAGCCGCGCGCAGGGCCTCGGCAGTGTCGGCCGTGCTGCCGAACAGCACCTCGCGGGCGGGGGAGAGGTAAATTTTTTCCAGTGCGCCGTCCCGCCGCTGGGTCAGCAGGTCGAAGGAGGCCAGCGAATCGATCTCGTCGTCCCAGTATTCGATACGGGCGGGCTGGCGCATATCGGGGGCGTAAATGTCCACGATGTCGCCGCGGACGCTGAACTGACCGGGGCCGTCCACCTGACTGCGGCGGACGTATCCGGCGGAGAAGAGCCGCTCCACCAGCGCCTCCCGGTTGTAGACCATGCCGGGCTTGAGGGTGAGGGTGTTCTTCAAAAACTCGTCGCGGGGGACGGTGTACTGCAAAAGCGCCTCCGCCGGGACGCAGACGGCATTCAGCCGCCCGCCCGCCAGTGCGCCCAGCACCGACAGCCGCCGGTACTCGTACTCGCGGCCCGCGCCCTCCACCGGGCGGAGCATGAAGTCGCGGGGCGGGAAGACCGCTGCCGTCAGCCCCAGCGCCTTGAGGTCATCCGCGAAGTGGGTGGCCTCAGCCTCGCCGGGCGTCACGATGCAGAGCACCCGCCCAAGGTCTTTTTGCAGCGCCGCATACAGCAGCGCCCGGCCCGCCGGAGGCAGCCCGAACAGCGCTGCCGGACCCGGTGCGGCAAGGCTCGCAGAAATTTTCTGGTACTCTGCCGTGTTTTTCAGCAGGGATTCGTACATCGTGGACCTCCTTTCGCAGTGGGCTGAGGATGATTGCGCTGCAACGCAGCGCAATCATCCATTATACTTGCTCTGTGCCAGCCCCAGCTTGCCATCCATGATGAGCTTGGCTGCGGCCTCCAAATCGGGATACCGGTCGGCCATGGCCTTGGCATCGTCGGGCGGGAACTTGCCCAGCACCCAGTCGGCCAGATCGTAGTCCGGGCGGGGCTTGGCTCCGACGCCGATGCGGATGCGGGGAAGTTCTCGCCGCCGAGGCGGGCGATGATGCTCTTCAGGCCGTTGTGGCCGCCCGCCGAACCGGAGGGCCGGATGCGGAGCTTGCCGGGGTTCTGGGTGATATCGTCGCACAGGACGATGACGTGGTCGGCGGGGATTTTGAAGAAGCCCGCCAGCGGGGCGATGGAGTCGCCCGAAAGATTCATGTAGGTCAGGGGCTTGAGCAGCACAACCTTGTGGCCGTCCACATCCCCTTGGCCCCACAGACCCTGAAATTTGGTTTTGCTGACCGCGATGCCCCACTTGGCGGCGAGGGAGTCCAGCGCGGCGAACCCGGCGTTGTGGCGGGTGCCGTCGTATTTGGGCTCCGGTTGCCCAGCCCGGCGATCAGCCAGATGTCAGTTGCATTCATATCGTGATTTGCCTTTTCCTGTTTTTTTGATGATGCTTTGAAAGCAAGTTCTTAGTATATCATACGCGCGGATAAAAAGATATACATTTTGAATCGAAATATCGTCAAACGCGAAAAAACCGCCACACGGCCCAGCGGTGCGGCGGTGAAAACGGGAACGGACGCTTACTTGCCCTGCGCATCCTCCAGCTTCTTCTTTTTGGCGATGTAGGCTTCCATCTTGGGGGCAGCCCAGCCTTCGAGGTTGGTCTGGCGGTCGCGGGCGATGCCCAGCGCCTGTGCGGGCACATCCTTGGTGATGGTGCTGCCTGCAGCGGTATAGGCACCATCGCCTACCTTGACCGGGGCCACCAAGTTGGTGTTGCAGCCGATAAAGCAGTAGTCGCCGATCTGCGTGCGGAACTTATCCTTGCCGTCGTAGTTGCAGGTGACGGTGCCACAGCCGAAGTTGCAGTACTTGCCCCGTCGTCGCTGTCGCCGATGTAGGTCAGGTGGCTGACCGTGTTGCCGCGGGCAAAGTTGGAGTTCTTGGTCTCCACGTAAGCGCCCAGATGGACGCCGTAATCGGTGACGGTGTTCACCCGCACATGGGTGAAGGGGCCGATGTTGTTGTGGGGGCCGAGGTGGCTGCCGTAAACTTGGCTGGCGTTGACGGTGGTGCCCTCGTCCACGGTGCTGTCCTCGATGAGGCTGTTGGGGCCGATGACGCAGCCCGCGCCGATGACGGTCTTGCCGCGCAGGATGGTGCCCGCCAGAATGGTGGCACCCGGCGCAATGACCACGCCCTCGTCGATCTCCACGGTGCGGCTTGCGATGTTTACGCCGTTTGCGATGTGGCGCAGCAGGAGCGTTTCCCGCTTTGCCTCGGCTTCGGCCAGCTTTGCGCGGGCAGCCTCCAGCGCGTTATTGGAAACAGATTCCATAAACTGATCCCTCCTTCGGGATGAAATGACCTTTTGTTGTATCCATGACGAGGAGAAACTCCGACAAATTTCTGGTACATTGTCCACGATCCTGCACATTGGATAGAAAGTTGTATCCAACAGGCTGAAAAACGGCTCCAGAAACCAAAAACCTCTCGAAATCTTTCCCATTCTATATTACTCAAAAACTGAGTAAAATGCAAGGGATTGCACAAAAATTATCAAACAAATTCGGTGTTTTGCATGGTGGCAACACGTGGATTTTCTGGTATAATAGTCTAGCATTCACATGACAATGTTCATCGTATCAGAATTGTGAGCAAACGATGAGACCGCCGGAGCAAAGCACCGGGGGCCACAATTGGGAGGTAAACAACGCATGAGCAAAAAGTATCTGTACTACTTCAGCGAGGGCAACAACGCCTTCGGCGGCGACAAGGTCACCATGAAGAATACTCTGGGCGGCAAGGGCGCCGGTCTGGCTGAAATGACCGCAGTCGGTATGCCGGTGCCGCAGGGCTTCACCATCACCACCGAGGCCTGCACCCAGTACTATGCAGACGGCCGTCAGATCAATGACGAGATCACTGCTGACATCTTCGAGCACCTCAAGGGCTTGGAGAAGATCACCGGCAAGACCTTCGGTGATAACGAGAACCCCTGCTGGTCTCCGTCCGTTCCGGCGCACGTCAGTCCATGCCCGGCATGATGGACACCATCCTGAACCTCGGCCTGAACGACGAGGCTGTTGAGGGTCTGGCAAAGAAGACCAACAACGCCCGTTTCGCTTATGACTGCTACCGCCGCTTCGTCCAGATGTTCGCGGACGTCGTTATGATGGTCCCGAAGAGCCTGTTCGAAGTCGAGATCGATAAGATGAAGGAAGCCAAGGGCGTCAAGAACGACGTGGACCTGACGGCTGACGACCTGAAGGAGCTGGTCGGCGTCTTCAAGAAGATCTACGAAGAGAACGAGGGCAAACCCTTCCCGCAGGATCCCCGCGATCAGCTGATCGAGGCTGTCAAGGCCGTCTTCCGCAGCTGGGATAACCCCGTGCAAACGTTTATCGTAAGATGAACGAGATCCCCTACGAGTGGGGCACCGCTGTCAACGTGCAGCAGATGGCATTCGGCAACTCCGGCGACCGTTCCGGCACCGGCGTCGCCTTCACCCGTGACCCCGCCACCGGCGCAAAGAAGCTGATGGGCGAGTATCTGATCAACGCCCAGGGCGAGGACGTCGTCGCGGGCATCCGCACCCCGTCCCCCATCAGCCACCTGAAGGATCAGATGCCTGAGGTGTACGATCAGTTCGTTGAGATCGCGACCCGTCTGGAGAACTACTTCCGCGATATGCAGGACATGGAGTTCACCATTGAGGACGGCCACCTGTTCATGCTGCAGACCCGTAACGGCAAGCGCACTGCTCAGGCCGCCCTGCAGATCGCATGTGATCTGGTGGACGAGGGCATGATCACCGAGCAGGAGGCTGTCCTGCGCGTGGAGCCCAAGCAGCTGGATACCCTGCTGCATCCCCAGTTCGACGCCGCTGCCCTGAAGGCAGCCGAGGTCGTCGGCAAGGGTCTGGCAGCTTCTCCCGGTTCCGCCTGTGGCCAGATCGTCTTCACTGCTGAGGAAGCAGAGGAGAAGGTCAAGTCCGGCGAGATGAAGAAGGTCGTTCTGGTCCGTCTGGAGACCTCTCCTGAGGACATCGTCGGTATGCAGGTCTCTCAGGGCATCCTGACCGTCCGCGGCGGCATGACCAGCCACGCAGCCGTTGTTGCTCGTGGTATGGGCACCTGCTGCGTCTCCGGCTGCGGCAACGACAACGAGGTCAAGATCGACGAAGAGGCTAAGACCTTCGAGATCAACGGCCACAAGTTCGTCGAGGGCGATTGGATCTCCATCGACGGCTCCACCGGCAACATCTACGGCGAGCAGGTCGCAACCGTCGCCGCTACCGGCAACAAGAACTTCAACCGCTTCATGGGCTGGGCTGACGCAGCTCGTCAGCTGCTGGTCATGACCAATGCGGATAACCCGCGCGATGCACAGCAGGCAGTGGATCTGGGTGCTGAGGGCATCGGCCTGTGCCGTACCGAGCATATGTTCTTCGCGGAGGACCGCATCAAGGCTGTCCGTGAGATGATCTGCGCCCGTACCGTGGAAGAGCGCGAGGCTGCTCTGGCCAAGGTCGAGCCGTTCCAGCAGGGTGACTTCGAGGCGATGTACCGCATCATGGGTGAGCGCCCGATGACCATCCGTTATCTGGACCCGCCTCTGCACGAGTTCCTGCCCACCAAGGACGAGGACATCAAGGAGCTGGCTGCCGATATGGGCATGACCTTCGATGACCTGAAGAACGTCGTTGCTTCCCTGCACGAGTTCAACCCCATGATGGGTCACCGTGGCTGCCGTCTGGCTGTCACCTACCCGGAGATCGCCGCAATGCAGACCCGCGCTGTCATCAAGGCAGCTCTGAACGTCTCTGCTGAGACCGGCTACATGATCACCCCCCACATCATGATCCCGCTGGTCGGCGAGGTCAAGGAGCTGAAGTTCGTCAAGGACGTTGTCGTCAAGGTCGCGGACGAGCTGATCAAGGCTTCCGGCGTTGACATGAAGTATCTGGTCGGTACCATGATTGAGATCCCCCGTGCAGCTCTGACTGCCGGCGAGATCGCCAAGGAGGCTGAGTTCTTCAGCTTCGGCACCAACGACCTGACCCAGATGACCTTCGGCTTCAGCCGTGACGATGCTGCCAAGTTCCTCGGCGCATACTACGAGAACAAGATCTACGAGAGCGATCCGTTCCAGCACCTCGATCAGGTCGGCGTCGGCAAGCTGGTCAAGATGGCTGCCCACGATGGCCGCGAGACCCGCCCCGATCTGGGTCTGGGCATCTGCGGCGAGCACGGCGGCGATCCCACGAGCGTGGAGTTCTGCCACAACGTTGGTCTGGACTACGTCAGCTGCTCTCCCTTCCGTGTGCCTATCGCCCGTCTGGCTGCGGCTCAGGCTGCGATCAAAAATCCCAGAAAGTAAGATTGTTGCATGAAGATGCACTGATCGTGCAAAACATGGGAAGATAAACGTATGATAAACCCTCCCCGGTGAAACTGAATGGTTTTGCCGGGGAGGTTTTTGTATATTAGGAGGAAAATGGTTGTGGGCAGACTTACAAAAGAAATGAAAAAAGCAGAACTGATGGAGCAGTTAACAGAAGCAAACGAAGCTTATCTTGAAAAAATTTCCCAACATATGGAATGTCAATACCGTGAGATGCAAAGAGTAGAGCAAAGAATTGAACGAAAGAAAAAATTGATAGATAAAAAATACAGCGTATCTATAAAGAAACTAAAAAAAGAAAGAAAAAAAAATTAAAAAAGATTGTTGGAAGATATAGACGCATTAAAGAAAAGGTAAGAGAAGCAACGATAGACAAGGTGGATTTAGCAGAAATAGAAAATATAGAAAAGGGATACATTACACTTAGACAATTTTTGCTAAATATATTGAGAGAAAGAGAAACTGGCAAGCTTCCGAATTGGAAAGAAAGAATAACAGAAAGAAGTGTCGAGTCAGAGATTTCGACAGATGGGGAGCTGTAGTAAGCAAGTTGAGAGCGTTACAATATGAATTTACAAGCAAGTTTAATATTGTAATGGGACAAATGCCGGATTCGGATGTTCCAGCATATAGCTATCTGTCAAGGGGCGGATACATCTATCTTACAGAGCAAAATTGTGAATTCTTTAAGCTGTTTATGGGAAATGATGAAGATTGTGAGTACATAGAGTATGATATTATAGGGTGCATAAAGTCAAAAAAAAGTAGAAGAGCTGGATGAAAGAGTGAAAGATCAAATAAAAGAAGGAATGTATTCCTTGGCCAATAATCCGAGGACGAAGTTTGAAGAGAGTATAATAGAGAATAGGTTGACGGAATTATTTGGAACAGGAAGCGGCAAAACAGAAGAGGCGTTACAAAGTTTGATTACTATGGTGAACGAAATGCAATCGCTTCAATGCACATCAGAGGGGCAAAGAGGAATTTTTAAAAGGGTTACGAAGGCTTTGGATAAATGTCGAGATAAAGTAACGGAAGAGTATTGTCTGGTGGAAGCTCTCTTTGCGGCAGGGGTAATCAACCTGCCTACCTATCAGAACTTCCTTCGGATGAAGCGTGAGCAGGAGGAAGAACCGCCTGCAAAGGCTTCGTAAACAACAGAGAAAGGCTCTGGCGGAGGGATTCGGCCAGAGCCTTTCTTTTTTGCCGCAGAAAAGAGTCAGAGACAGTGGAGGTTAAAATTTATGAGAGTAGCTGTGTACGCTCGTGTTTCAACCGAACATGAAGCGCAAATCAACGCACTAGAAAATCAGTTGGAGTGGTATAAAATTGAAGGTTCTCGCCACCCGGATTGGGAAATCGTGGAGGTCTACGTAGACCAAGGCATCACCGGAACACAAGCACAGAAGCGGCCGGAGTTTTTGCGCATGATGGAGGATGCCCAGAAGGGAAAATTTGACCTTATTATTACTCGCGAAGTGAGCCGCTTTGCACGAAATACGGTTGATACGCTGTCCTATACACGTGAGTTGAAAGCACGTGGGGTGGATGTGTTTTTCATCAACGATGGTATCAACACCGCGACCAATGATGGTGAACTTCGGTTGACAATCATGTCTTCTATGGCACAAGATGAGAGCCGCAAAATTTCAGAGCGCGTAAAGGCTGGGCAGAAAGTCAGCAGAGAAAAGCACGTTCTGTATGGCAGCGGAAATATCTTAGGATACCGCAGGGAGAACGGAACCTATGTTCCTGACCCTGACCAAGCTGAAACAGTAAGGATGATTTTCCAAATGTATTCTACCGGAGAAAATGGGCTGGTTAAAATCGTAAACGAATTATACCGCCTTGGCCGATTAGATGCAGGCGGCCATGTTTCGTGGGACGCTTCCAAGGTGAGCAGAGTCCTACATAATGCAACCTATAAGGGGTGTATTTGCTACAATAAATCCCACAGCGACGGATATTTGACACAGAAACGTGTTAAAAATCTGGACGAGAGCAGCTACATCTATGTGAAAGGTGACTTTGAGCCTTTGGTATCAGAAGAAATGTGGGATAGATGCCAGCAGATTTTGGCATCGAAATCAGCACGGGTAATAGATGAAAATGGGAAAAAGCACAAGTACATGAGAAATACGCCAAAGTCAGTCTGGACGGCAAAACTGCGGTGCAGCTGTGGCGCAGGATTTATCCAGTTCAAATGGCGTGTAAATCGGGATGGTGCAGTGGTTCATGGATTTCAGTGTTATCGCCGTACCCGTAGGCCAAGCATCAGCTATTTGCAGGAGCATGGCTTGGACTTGGGAATTAGTTGCCAAATCAAGGCAATCTGTGAGTGGAAGCTGGACTTGATGGCAGCAAAGGTGTTTGAACATCTTACCTTTGACAAGGGCAAAACAGTCAAAGAGGTCTATAAAATTTTGAACCGCTGCATGGCAGAAGAAAAGACTGTCCGCATTTCCAGAAGGCGATGCTGGAAAACAGCATCGCCAGACAGAGGGAGCGTCTGGATAAGTATATAGACCTGTGTGCAGACGGAATCATCACAAAACAGGAATTGGCAGAACGGCGAAAGGGATTGGATGCGCAGATTGCAGAATTGCAATCTCAATATGAGAATGTGGAACAGGCGGATGAGTGCAGTGGAACCCTTGATATGAATTTAATTGCGCAGAAGTTGGATGAGTGGCAGAAGGCATCTAGAAATGATGTTAACCGGGAGCTTATCAATAGCTGTGTGGCGCAGATCACGCCGCTGACGAATGAGGACTACCGCTGGGTACTTGATTTCCAACTGACAGAAGTGCAGAGTGGAAATAGTGCCACTTGTACGTTGGATGGCTTTATGGAGATGGCTCGTTTTACGATTTCATTTGAAGAAGCAAAGGCTTTTAAGGCTTCCCGAAATCAGGGGATTCGTAAAATGAGTGGCATGACCTCACAGTAGCCGTGGGTATCCGCACAAAGACTTGAACGTAAAACACTGTGTCAGCTGTGCCGGATGTGTCAGAATTTTCGAGATACCTTTATTATATTTTATATTTTTACCCTATCGCATATCTAAGAAAAATAGAGAGGAAGGGGATAAAAAAAATAAAGAAGAATATATAGAGAGTTTCATAAAAACCTGACACATTTGACACACCCGACACAAGACGAGGCGTATCTGAAAAAATTACAGTTATATATTATCTTTGTAGAAAGACCTGTGAGCAGTTTAATTCTGTCCACAGGTCTTTACTTTTTACTTGAAAATGGAGGAAAAACAATGGCTGATGTTATGGTAAAGATTCTGATGAAGGGTGCAAAGGCAATCGGGAAAACTGCCGTAATACTCATTATTTGGATCGCCCATAAACTCGAAAACAAGTAATCACATTAAAATTTTAGGAGGTAGTAGTTATGTCTGCAAATGTTGAAACCATGTTCTCTGTCCGCGAAACCCCTTGGCACGGCCTTGGCCGTATCGTGATGGATGCCCCTGCAAGCCGTGAGGCACTGGAACTGGCTGGTCTTGATTGGCAGGTGGAGAGCCGCAACATCTATTCCGGCACGGGTGCTATGATCCCCAGCTATCGGGCTAACGTCCGTAGTACAGATGATGCCGTGCTTGGTGTTGTGTCTGATCGTTACCGCATTGTGCAGAACGAAGAAGCATTTCAGTTCACCGATGACCTGCTGGGTGAAGGTGTTACTTACGAAACTGCCGGTTCTTTGCAGGGCGGCAAGAAAGTCTGGATGCTGGCAAAGCTACCGGAGAAATACATCATCGCCGGAGACGAAGTGACCCCATATCTTGTGTTCTTCAACAGTCACGATGGCAGCTCTGGTGTGAAAGTAGCTATGACCCCTGTTCGTGTTGTCTGCCAGAACACACTGAATCTGGCTCTGGGTACTGCAAAGCGCATCTGGACTGCTCGCCACACTGAAAATGTTCTGCTCCGGGTGCAGGATGCCCGTGAAACTTTACAGCTTGCCAACAACTACATGGGGGAACTGGGCAAGGGCATCCATGAGCTGACCACCATCAAGCTGTCTGACCGCAAGGTGCAGGAGTTTATCAATGAGTTCTTCCCCATCACGGAAGACTTAACCGATGGCCAGCGGAAAAATAACCTGCGTATGCAGGAAGATTTGAAGGCTCGCTATTATAATGCACCCGATCTGGAGTGGGTCGGAAAGAACGGCTGGCGGTTCGTGAACGCTGTTTCAGACTTTGCCACCCATGCAGACCCCATCCGTAAAACTCGCAACTACAATGAAAATCTGTTCCTGCGTACCGCAGAGGGCAATCCCATGATTGACAAAGCCTACAAGATGGTGCTGTCAGCAGCATAAAGGAGGACATATGAACGATGTGAGCAACCGGGCTGTCCGGGAGTTTTCTGAGTTCCTGAACAGCATTGAAGCCGATTTTCCAAAGCCAACTTGTACCACGGCATACGAGATCACGATGAAAAGCACCATCGTCAGTGCTTTAATTACGCTGGACACCGAAAAGCAGATGGACGAGCGTTTCTGGAACCATCTCCGGGTGCAGCGGAATATTCTGGATTTCCTGTATACCCTGTGGTTGGATGATGACCGCACCTTGGTGGATAAGTTTTCCACTATTATGAAGGACTTGGTGGAATATGATTTCTCTATCGCAGAAGAACAGATGAAAGAGAGGTTGAACATTGCATGAAACGACTTGTATCTACATTGAATTTACCCAAAGAAGATTGGCTCCGTTACCGCAAATGCGGCATTACCGGCACGGATGCCGGAGCTATCCTTGGCCTGAATCCCTACCGTTCGGCATTTCAGGTTTACCACGATAAAATCAGCGATACCATTGAAAATATCGACAACGAAGCCATGCGGCAGGGTCGTGATTTGGAGGATTATGTGGCGCAGCGCTTCACCGAAGCAACCGGTCTGAAAGTACGCCGCGCAAATGCCATTTACCAGAGCGAGGAACATCCGCTGCTTCTGGCAGACTTTGACCGCCTGATCGTTGGGCAGAAAGCAGGGCTGGAGTGCAAAACGGTTTCACCGTTTTCTGCGGACAAGTGGGCTGATGGGAAAATCCCGGCTCACTATCTGACGCAGGTTGACCATTACTTAGCCGTCAGCGGTTTCGACTGCTGGTATGTGGCGGCTTTGATTTTTGGCAGAGAGCTGGTGATCCACAAGATCGTGACGGATAAGCAGGTGCTTTCTGACCTCATTGATAAGGAAGAGCTTTTCTGGACACGTCATGTGGTTCCCCAGATTCCCCCTGCACCCAACGGTTGCGATTGTGACACCCAGCAGATCAACCAGATGTATGAGGTAGACAACCGGGATAAGACCGCTGACCTGAGTGCGCTGCATGGACTTCTGGATAAGCGGCAGGAGCTTTCCGACCAAATCGAGCAGATGGAACAGGAGAAAACGGCCATCGAGCAACAGGTCAAGCTGCAAATGCAGGATGCTGCCTATTACAGCACCGGGCTACAAGGTATCATGGGTATCCTCCGAAAGTAAGCGTGTGGATTCCCAACGTCTGCGGAAAGAGCAGCCGGACATTTTCAACCAGTACAGCAAAAATGTAAGCAGCCGCAGATTCACCATCGTTCATGCGGCATAAATCTTGTATCAGGTGGCAGGGAGTAAATTCTCTGCCGCCTTTTTTCTTGGAGGTTTATTATGGTCACAGAAAATCCGTTCGTAAAATTATTCGCTATCGACTTCAAAGATCATCTGGAAGTCAAAAAGTCCGGAAACACGGAACTGAAATATGTAAGCTGGGCGTATGCTTGGGCAGAGGTGAAGAAGCTGTATCCCGCTGCCAGCTATGAGGTCAAGAAATTCAACGGCCTGCCCTATGTTTATGACCCCATAACCGGCTTCATGGTATACCCCTCGGTCACGATTGAGGGCGTTTCGCACGAAATGTGGCTGCCGGTACTGGATGGCGCAAACAAAGCCATGAAAGCCGTGCCTTATACCTACACCACCCCGAAATGGGACTACAATCCGCAGACCCGCCGCCGTGAAAAGATCGGCATGGAAGAACGCACCGTAGAAGCAGCCTCCATGTTCGATGTGAATAAGGCTATCATGCGGTGCTTGGTGAAGAACCTCGCTATGTTTGGGCTGGGCCTGTACATTTATGCCGGAGAGGATTTGCCGGAAGATGCTGCACCGCAGCCGGAGGCTGAACCTCAAAAGCAGCCGAAACCGAAATCCTCTACCCCGAAGCAGGAACAGCCGCCTGTGCCCTGCATCTGCGCCCGATGCAATCAGACCATCAAGAGGGTCAAGCTGAAGGACGGTTCTATCATGCAGGCGGCAGAGTTTGCAGCCACCCATGAGGGGATGTGCGTTGACTGCTATAAAGCTACCCGACTTAATGTGGCATAAAGGAGAAATTTATATGTCTTGCAATGCGATGACCGAACACTATGAAGAAATCACTGTCTGCGGAAAGCCTGCATTATTCACTAACTTCCGCATCAAAAGAGATACCGTCCCGGATAGTCTGTATGTCTACGATGTGCGGCATGATGATGACTGCCGAGGAATTCCCTGTGAGATTGCACCATTTATCATGGTCAATCACTGGGGAACGATTATTCTTGCAGAGCCGCTGGAGCTGCCCGATGATGGACGGCGGTATATCGACGAAGAGAGTGACTGGAACTATGACCCATTTGGAGGAGCAGAGAAAGATCAAAAGCCCTGTGTGACGGTGGAAGAGTTTATGAATCAGTATCTGAACCGTTGATAAGAGCGAGCCGTGTCGTTCCTTATAAAATTCAAAAGTCATCGCAGGAGACGGACGGTGCGAACCGTTCGTCAACGGAGATAATCTTTTGAAGTTTATGAGGGATGACTAAGGCTCGCAGGAAAAAGTATTAAAAATGCCGTGGGTACAGAAAAGTATCAATCATAGCGTGATGAAACCGATTTGCCTTAGCAAATCGGTGACGCTAAAATGACGTTCGGCATTTTTGATACGGAAAGAAAATAGTTATGAGCGTTTATGGTTATTGCAGAATTTCCACTGCAAAGCAGAGCATTGACCGTCAGGTTCGTAATATCAGGGCTGAATACCCGACAGTTCACATTGTACAGGAAGCCTATACGGGAACTTCCATCTTAAGGCCAGAATGGAGCAAGTTGTATCGGATTCTGAAAGAGGGCGATACTGTGGTGTTCGATTCCGTCTCTCGAATGTCCAGAAATGCCGAAGAAGGATTTTCACTGTATGAGGATCTCTATAATAAAGGTATCCAGCTGGTATTCCTGAAAGAGCATCACATTGATACCGAAACGTACAAAAAGGCCCTGTCTGGCAGCATTGCTATGACAGGAACCAATGTGGATTTTATCTTAAAGGGAATCAACGAGTATCTGATGGCATTGGCAAAGGAGCAAATCAAGTTGGCTTTTGAGCAGTCTGAAAAAGAAGTGGCCGATTTGCACCAGCGTACTCGTGAGGGTCTTGTAACAGCAAAGCTGAATGGAAAACAGGTTGGACGTAAAAAGGCACTGGATTTGAAACCAAGAAGTCTAAAGCGGCCAAAGAGAAAATCCGCATCCATTGTAAGGCTTTTGGTGGTACATTGGACGATGTGGAGTGCATGAAGCTGACAGGGCTTGCCCGGAATACCTATTATAAATATAAAAGGCAGATTCGGGAGGAGGCTAAAACGCAAGGTTGAGCTTTGTAAAAGTGCCAACCGCAAAAGATGATAGGAGGAACACGGTGAACTCTGCGAATACCGTGTTCCTTTTTGTGGGCTATCGTAGGATGGACAGACATACCGTCCATCAAAATCTTTATAATGAGGTTAGAAAAGCTGATAAGATTGTGTGATAAAAGGAGAAGAGTGTATGAAAAAATTCTTGATGATACTACTGAGTGCTGCATTTGCGCTGAACTTTGTGCTTGTGGTTGGAATGATTGGCGAGTACATTTCGCCGCGACAGGCGTTTTTATACCATCACCGATGAGATGATGAACACAGCCTATCGGTTCAGGCGAGGATGGCAGCTCAGGAATCGTTTGCCTTGACTTTTGAAGAGATGGACAGACAGCGTGTCCATCTTTTTTTGTATACTGAAATTGTACAAAAGAAACAAAAATTTTTTGTGCTTCAGTGAAACGACAAAACTTCACACAAAGAATTGCAGTGATAATTGTGCTGTGTTACAATGAGCAGAGAAGGAGAATGAACTGTGCACAATAGTAGATTAGATCGTATACTCTATATCCAACAAGTGCTGGTACAGGGCGGTGTGCTGAATAAGCAGCAGACGGCCGACCACTTTGGTGTCAGTGAGAAAACGATTCAGCGTGACCTTGATACCCTGCGCAATCATTTCGCCGACAGTGAGCCGCGTCGGGAAATTCTGTATAACTCCGCAAAGGGCGGCTATCTGCTGGATGATACGCTTTCACGCTTCCTCACCAGCAGCGAGATTCTGGCAGTATGCAAAATTCTGCTGGAAAGCCGCTCCATGGTCAAGGAGGAAATGTTCCCCATTCTGGACAAGCTGGTGCAGGTGTGCACCCCGCTGGACCGATTGAATCAGGTCAAAGACCTCATCAGCAACGAACGCTTCCATTACGTTGAGCCGCAGCATGGCCGGAAGTTTATTGAAAGCCTGTGGGAGATCGGTACGGCAATAGAAAATCACAATGTCATGGAAATTACCTACTGCCGCACCCACGACGGCGAGACCCGTGTGCGCACCATTGAGCCGGTGGGCATCCTGTTCAGCGAGTATTATTTCTATCTGGCAGCGTTTATTGAGGGCATCGACAAGGACAAGCACTTCCGGAACCCGCAGGATAACTCCCCGACGATTTATCGCATCGACCGTATCCAGAACTATAAGACCCTCGATCGGCACTTTGCCCAGAGATACACGAATCGTTTTCAAGAGGGCGAGATGCGTAAGCGCATCCAGTTTATGTACGGCGGTGAATTGCAGACGATTAAGTTTGAGTATACCGGGCCGAGTCTGGAGTCCGTTCTCGACCGGCTGCCCACTGCAAAGGTTTTGCGTGTAACAGAAAAGGGCTGGATCGTGGAAGCCGAGGTGTTTGGAACCGGTATCCAGATGTGGGTGAGAAGTCAGGAGATTACATCAAAATAATAAAACCATAGGAGGAAATATGGCATGAGACAGGTTCAGATTGAAATCCTTTTTCAGAATGGTGAGATTCGGGAAATTCGGCAGGATTATAAAAAGATGAACCTTCTGGATTTTAGTGCGATTCAAGGAAAACCTATTGAAAAATGGTTTTCCTCGGCAGAAAGTGACTATGAGGAGTGGCACGGATTGGAAAAAGCGGTCGCTGTGGATGACCCCAATGCCAGCTATGCGTACGAGTTTCATGGTCCGGAAAAGGAGAAACTGGAATTTAACCAATGCGTAGAAACTCAGATAAAAGGCAGAGTGGGGTTGTGGCTTTCTGAGGAACAAGTAGCGCAAAAAGTACATTGCCACGGCGGAACTGGCATGGAAGGACGGAGAGGTTTCAGAAGCGCTTTGGGGTTATCAGATTGCGGCAGAAGAATATCATTCCGTGCCGGCAATGAAATGGATTGCGGAATATCACTATCGTGGTTATCAGGATAATAAGCAAAAAAATCAGCCGGATGCAGAAAAGTGGCTGGACATTGCACTTCAGTATTGGAGAATGGCTGCGGAAAATCAGGACACAGAAATCCAATTCCAACTGGGAATGCGTTTTCAAAAGGGAGAAGACGTTGCGGTTGATTTGACGGAAGCTGCAAAATGGTATGGCATGGCGGCGGAAAATGAAAATGCAGAGGCGCAATTCTACATGGCTAATGCCTATTCCGCTGGTACTGGTGTGAAGCAGGACGATGAAAAAGCGGCCAACTGGTATCGTCAGGCGGCAGAGCAAGGACACGGGCAGGCACAGCTGGATTATGCCGACTGCTGTTTTGAAGGAAAAGGGAAGACCGGCTGATAAGAACGAGGCTGTTATTTGGTATCAAAAAAAGCGGCGGAAAAGGGGCTTGAAAAAGCACAGCTGGCTCTTGCAAACTGTCTTTGGAATGGTGTCGGCATAGCTTGTACCCCAGCGAGCGCAGCACATTGGTATCAGAAAGCGGCGCAGCAGGGAAATGCAGAAGCACAAAATAAATTTGGCGATTGTCTGACAAAGGGAATCGGTGTGCCGCAGAATACACAAGAGGCCGAAAAATATTACAATCTTTCGGCACAGCAGAGTAATACGGAGGCGGAATATCATTATGCGGTGTGCCGCTTCCAAAAGGGTGACTATGCGCAGGCGTGGCTGTATTACAAAAGGTCAGCGGATAAGGGTTACACGCTGGCTCAATATGAGCTTGGTTTGGGATATGAAAAGGGAAAATTTGGAGAGGAAAAGGCAGAACTGGCTTTTCAATCTATGCGCAAAGCAGCCTTAGATGGTTATGCACCGGCTCAATTAAAATTAGGCGAATACTTTGAAAACGGTGCTGGAATAGTAAAAAATCCTGTCCAAGCGGCAAAATGGTATCGTGAAGCAGCAAATCAGGGGTTGGCGGAAGCACAGTATCGCTTGGGCAAATGCTGCAAAACTGGTTCCAGTTTTGGAGTCGTGCAAAGTGATGAGGAAGCGGCGTGCTGGTATGATAAAGCGGCAGAGCAGGGACACACAAAAGCACAGAATAATTTGGGCGTCTGCTACATGGTGGGAAGTGGTGTAAAGAAAGACACCGAAATGGCAGAAAAGTGGCTGAAAAAAGCTGCCAAAGCAGGGCTGGTCGAAGCACAACTTAATTACGCGCAGTGCTGTGAAATTCTTGGGGACACAGAAAAAGCAGTTCATTGGTATCAGGAAGCGGCCAAGCAAGGTGATTTTAAGGCACGAGTTCGATTGGCAGAATGTTATAACTCTGGAATCGGCGTCGAAAAGAATCCGGAACAGGCTGCGTATTGGTGCGAAGAATCGGAAAAAAATAAAGCGGATGCCGCCGAGGATAAAATAAAGACACTCGCGGAGGTGCAGCGTGAAACGGCGCAGTGTTATATGGATGGCATCGGAGTAGGGAAGGACATCGTAAAGGCCGCAACACTGTATCAGGCAGCTGCAAAAAATGATGATACGGAAGCACAATTTGAATATGCAAACTGTAGCTATTATGGCCTGGGAGCGAAACAGAGCTTCCGTACCGCGACATATTGGTATACGAAAGCGGCCGACAAGGGTTATGCCCGCGCAATGAACAGCCTTGGCGGCTGCTGTTTACAGGGGAAGGTGCGCCCAAAAGTTTGAAAGACAGTGTGAGATGGTTTGAAAAGGCTGCAAAACTTGGGTTGGCAGAGGCTCAATATATGATGGGCGAGTGCTGCCGCAAAGGAACCGGCGTAGAAAAAAGTGCGAATAAGGCTGCGGAGTGGTACGAAAAAGCGGCAGAACAGGAATATGCACCTGCGCAGTATAGACTTGGCTGCTGCTATGAAGACAAGGATGGTAAGACGTATGACGCATTCAAGGCTGCTGAGCTGTTCCGCAAGGCTGCAGAGAAGGACGAAAAAAGACGCACAGTACCATTATGGCCGGTGTTGCGAAATGGGAAAAGGAGTTCCGCAGGATTTGAAGGAGGCCGGAAAATGGTATCAGAAGGCAGCCAATAATGGCTGTGCAGAAGCACAGTATATACTCGGTACATGGTATGAAAAAGGCAATGAAGTTGTGGCGAAGGATAAAGTGCGAACCAAGGAATTGTATTTGAAAGCTGCAAAGCAGGAATATGCCAAAGCGGAGCTTGCCTATGCGATCTGTCAGGAAGAAGATGCCCTATGGAGATCTGCTGAGAATTGGTATGGAAACGTACTATCCAATAAAGATGCATCAAATGAGATTGTTGCAGAAGCGCAGTATCGGATGGGGCGTCTCTATGAAGAAGTAAAAAAGACCCGAATACGGCAGAGATTTATTATATAGATGCCTCCAGCTCGGGTCACGCAGAAGCGCAGTACAGATTGGGAATGTGGTTCAAAAATGGCGCCTCCGTACCAACCAAGTATGACAAAGAGCAGGCAGTAAAATGCTTTGCAAGAGCTGCCAAGCAGGGACACCCAGAAGCAGAGTATTGGTATGGCAACTGCCTGCTGTATGGAATTGGAGTGCCGAAAAATGCAAAAGAAGGGTTTAACTGGTATTTGGCATCTGCAAATCATGGAGTGGCAGATGCTATGAATGGCGTTGGATTCTGTTATGAGATGGGCAACGGTATAGCAAAGAATATGGACTGTGCAGCTGTGTGGTACATGAAAGCGGCAGAGAAAGGCCACTCCCGCGGACTGTACCAGTTGGGAGACTGCTACAAGAACGGATGTGGTGTCGAGGCAAATCAAACCAAGGCATTTGAGTGCTATCAGAAAGCAGAGCGGGCGGCAGCAGCAAAGGGAGGAGATGCAGAGGTAGAATACGAACTTGGTTGCTGCTATGAGACAGGTTCTGGTACGGAAAAATCCCCCAGTCAGGCGTTTAGCTGGTACAAAAAGCTGCTCAGAAAGGGCATGTGGATGCGGAATTTGAATTGGCAGACTGTTATTGGAATGGAACTGGCGTAAAGGAAGATGCAGCAGCAGCTTTTAGCTGGTGCAAAAAGGCGGCGGAAAGCGGAAAAACTGAAGCTAAGTTGCTGTTGGGGGCGTCTTATATGTTAGGATACGGAGTCTCTCAAAATCTGTCCAAAGGCGCAAAACTGATACGCGCCGCAGCAGATGCCGGAAATGCGGATGCACAAGAAGGAATGGTTCTGCTTTATGGTATGGGACTTGGCGTAAGACGCAACATGAAAAAGGCAAGAGAATATGGCAACAGAGCGGTAGCACAGGGAAGCAAGGATGCTAAGAAACAACTGCAAGATATTGAAGAAATGTATAAAAATCCTGTAGTGAGTGTCTTTTTAACGGTAAGTTCGCCATTCTGGAAATCGTGGATGAAAAAGCAGCTTAAAGAGCAGCTTAAAGAGGAGGGGATGAAATAATGCCGGAACAACTTGAACGCTATGAGCAAAAGCCATTAAGTGAACAGACAAAGCAAAATCTGATGGACCAGTTGACACTGGCAGACCATCTGGTTTACAAAAAGTATCTTCCAGACCTTCAGAACTATGCGCTGGTAGACCCGACGGAACAAATGGTGGGCGGGAAAATTACCGATGACTATATGAAGGTGTTCAAGCTGGAAGAACTGACCGTGAAGCAGGGGAAGACCAGCTCCAGAAACTCTCAACGGTGTACCATTCCAGCATGGCACTTGGATGCAGTTTGGCAGTTTTGGTCAGCGTCAAAAAGTCTGGGGCGCCTGCATCAATCTACCTTGGTGTACGGCGGAATTTACGGCAGAAGAACAGCGAAGCGATAGAAAATCTGGATATTTCGTTCAAGACTCTTCACGAAGGAATGAAAAGCAACTTTCCGGGTTCTCAAACGAGCCGAATCTATGCCAGCGATGACCAGCAAGATACAGAAAGCCTGAATTATTTGCTGGATGGTGCATTTGGCGATAAAATGCGGACGATTACATCGGCTTCCTGCGTGGCTGCCTTGCGGGATAAATCCAAAACGGAAAATAAGGCGTTTATTCAGGGTATCGAACGATTTATGGATGCGATGGGAGACCATGTCTATACGGCTTTGTTTCTTGCTGACCCGGTATCAGAAAACGACCAGGCGAGTATCCGCAGCAGCTATGAGCAACTTTACAGCACGCTTTCACCGTTTCGAAAAAAGTACATGGTCGTATAATGAAAACCACAGTAACGCTGTAATGTCCAGTGTATGCGACGGAAAATCGAATGTCATTACAGATGGCACCAGTGTTTCTTCCAGCAAGAGCCGTGGTTCCGATACGGGCTTTTCACTTAATTTGGGAATAGAAAAGGGTCATACGGAGAATTTTGAGAAATCGCATCAAAAGGAATCTTTGAGCGAGAAAGCCCGCGGCGCCTCAAGACGCAACTTCTGGGGCAGGAAGAGCTGTCGCAGAGGAAAAGAAAATTAACTGGAAAAAGACCGGAGTGATTGCGGCAGGAGTGGTAGTTGCAGCAGGAACGGCGGCTCTCTGCGTCTTTCAACCAGAACTCGCAGCAGCGGCTGCGGCGAAAGCCGGGCCGATTTTGACGAAAGCAGCCAGTGCAGTGGGACTGGCCAAAGGCGCAGCTATTGAGAAGAAGAACCTTTTCGATGGAAGAGATACGATTTCGCACGGCGCGGCAGATATGCTCATCCATACGATGGGGTGCAGCCTGAGCCATAATATTTCTCGTTCCAGCAACGAAGAAACCGGAGAATCACACAACGAAGCAAAAGGCACTGTCCGTAATGAAACCAGTGGAAACACAAAAACCGATGGAAACGGCACGACGCTGCAAATTGAATTTGACAATAAATCCATCGAAAATCTCCTTGAGCGAATTGATGAACAGCTGCAGAGAACGCGTGAAAGTGAAGACTACGGATGCTATAATTGCTCGGCGTATTTCCTTGCACCGCAGGCGCAAACTGCTATTCTTGCGGCAAATACATATCGTGCGCTGATGATTGGCGAAGGCTCTGCTGTGGAAAGCGGTGCGGTCAACATTTGGCAGGAACAGAAATATGTTGTACCGGCGATGCGCGAATATCTGAAGTATTTTGAACACCCCGTTTTTTTATGCGGCAGCTGCGGGAAGATGGAGATGTCAGCCTGCTTTATACTCCCGGAACAATGGTCAGCGGTCGGGAACTGCCGATGCATCTTGGTTTGCCGACACGCTCGGTACACGGTATGGCGGTAATCGAACACGCAGAGTTCGGACGGAATGTGCCGATTGTTTCCGCGGATAAAAAAGAGCAGCTTGCGTTGGGCTGTATCTACCACATGGGAAATGAGGAAAAAAGAAAATAAGGTCTTTTTACAGAAGCAGGCACTGCGGTCGCATACTTTCATCACAGGCTCTACCGGCTCGGGTAAATCCAATGCGGTCTATCAGCTATTGGCAGAAGTAACAAAAGACTCTGATACCACATTTCTTGTGGTTGAACCAGCCAAAGGCGAGTACAAGCATATTTTTGGAAATGGAAAAGCAAAGGTGTATGGCACAAACGAAAACCTGACACCGCTGCTGCGGATAAATCCATTTACATTCCCGCCAGAAATTCATGTCCGGGAGCACATTGACCGGCTTGTGGAAATCTTCAATGCCTGCTGGCCGATGTATGCAGCGATGCCTGCCATTCTGAAGGATGCAGTGGAACGGTGCTATCGTAATACAGGATGGGATTTGCGGCGGTCGGTAAATGTACAGATGACTTACCCGACGTTCTATGATTTGATGGATATTCTTCCGTCGGTCATTCAGGAGTCGGAGTATTCTAAAGATACCCAGAGCGATTATACGGGTGCTTTGTACACTCGTGTACGTTCTCTGACAACAGGAATTTACGGAAATATTCTCTGTGCAGAGGATGGACTGGAAGACGCTGAGTTGTTTGATTGCAATGTAATCGTGGACTTGAGCCGGGTCACTTCGATGGAGACAAAATCGCTCCTGATGGGACTTTTGGTAATAAAATTGCAGGAGTACCGGATGTGTACGTCTGAGATGAACCAGCCGCTGCGACATATTACCGTTTTGGAGGAAGCACATAACTTGCTGCGCAGAACATCGGATGTACAGGCACAGGAAAGTGCAAACCTACAAGGAAAATCTGTAGAGATGCTGACGGATGCCATTGCAGAAATGCGCACTTACGGCGAGGGTTTTGTAATCGCAGACCAGTCCCCGGTTTGCTGGACCCGGCGGTCATCCGAAACACCAACACGAAGATGATTCTTCGGCTGCCGAGTGAAGAAGATAGAAAACTGGTTGGCAAATCAGCAGGGCTGAACGATAAGCAAATTGAAGAACTGGCAAAACTGGAAATGGGTGTTGCGGCGGTATATCAGAATGAATGGAATGAGCCGATACTGTGCAAGGTGAACTACTATCCAGAGCCGGAGAACTGCTATCAGAAACCTTGCAGTATGGAGATGGATTCTGACACAGAACTTGTACTGCGAGAGCTTCTGTCGGAAAAAGAAGAAAGCGAGCTGCCGAAGGAAGTTCTGGAACACTGGTGGAAACATTGGCAGAACCGGATAGACACGACAACGGGACAATATCTTTGTGAAGTGCTGGAAAACCAGAATGATAAATGCGATGAAGTAATCCAAAAAGCCGTTTATGATATTTTTGAAGGAAAGCAGCTGTTTGGTTGGTACGGAAACAAGATGGAGTCTAGAACGGATGCCTACGGTGAACTGGTAGAGCGACTGTGCGGCCGTTACCGGTTGAGCGAGAAAATCGCAAAAGAAATTCTGGACTGTATCATGACAACAGGTCTGGAAGAAGCAAAAAACAAAGAGGGCGTAGGAGCCATTCGTAAGAAATACAATGAGCAAAGGAGTGAACAAGTGTGAGCGGTTTTCATGAGGTAGGACGAAATCTGGAAATTAAGCAGAAGATTGAAAGTGCGGTGGTAAAAACAATAGAAAGCGTTCCAGAAAAAGTTCTCAAACCAGAACATATCGAAACGCGAAACCAGAAATGGGAAGGGCAGACCTACCCGGGCACGGATGTGTCATATCGGAAAAGCGTATTTGTACAGGATGGAAGATTAAAGGAAGGCGTCTTCCCGAAATTTAGTCCAGTATTTGAAACGACGCTGCCCAAAGATATGCGGCAAATGTCCGATGTGGCACAGTTCAAATATTGCACGGACAGTCTGGCGGATTATGCGCTCCGGCACCCGGAGTTTGCAGAAAAATTCAATAAGACCCAGCTGGAACAGATTCATGGCAAAAATCCGACGATAGATGGCTATACATGGCATCATACGGAGCACCGGGTAAAATGCAGCTTGTAGACCGCACAATTCATGATAGCTGTCGCCACACGGGAGGCCGGAATATCTGGGGCGGTGGTACGGAATGCAGATAAGGAGAGCAACGATGAACAACACATGGAACTATAAGGAAGATTTACAAGACCCGGAAGCCTTTGAAAAAATTGAAAAACAGTATGACATCAAAATCCCGGAAAAATTGAAAGATTTTGTGGCAGAACATAATGGTGCCAGCCCGAGCGAGTGTGTGTTCGACTCGGAGGGCAGGGAACATTTGTTTGGTGCAGTACTGTCTTTTGACAGCGGAGAAACTTGCAAAACAACTATATATCAGGCGATGGATACCGTTCAGAACAAGTCGGTGATTCCATTTGCAGAAGACCCATTTGGAAACTATATCTGCCTTTCGATGGAAAATGGAAAAATTTTATTCTGGAGCCATGAAACGGATGAAATGACAGTTGCGGGCGATGAATTGAAAGCTTCCTGAAAGGGCTGCACCCAATCAAATAAAATGGTTAAAAGCTATAATTTATGAGTCTATTGCACTTTTGAGTTATTATAATCTGAATCGATTGCACATACAATACAAGTATCACTTCATGGAACGGAGGGGACTTGTATTATGGTGGACTACGCCGACATCGGAAAACGCATCCGTGCCTGCCGCCTTGCAAAGGGCATGACGCAGGAGCAGCTGGCCAATGAGGTCGGCGTGGTGGTCACGCACATCAGCCATATCGAAACAGGCAACTCCGTGCCCAGCCTGAAAACGCTCATCGATATTATCAACGCGCTGGACTGTTCGGCAGACGAGCTACTCTGCATCGAAATCAAAAAGGCGAAGCCCGTGTTCGACAGCTGGATGACCGAACAGCTTGCGGACTGCTCTGCCGATGAGGCAAAGATCATCAAAGAAACGGTGGTCAGCCTGAAAAAATCGCTCCGAAAAGTGTATGGGAAACCATCTAAGAATCGGTATGACTAAAATCTCAAAAGGCTAATATTGAGAGCCTGAAAAGCATCAGTAAACAGAATTAACCGCCCCAGATTCCGTAACAGGCATCTGGGGTTTTTGGTTGATGACATAAGAATGCTTTTAAGCGGAATTTGAGAAATAAAATTTCCAGAATACTGGAATAAAAACTGAAAATGAGCTATAATAATAACAGAAAGGAGTTGAAAGAATGCTTTGCCAATTTTCTTTTCAGAATTTTAAGTCTTATAAGGATGAAACGACATTTGATTTCCGTGCAATGGCAATTCCGGAGTTTCAGGATGCCTTGATTCGGCAGGAGAAAGCGGAAGATTTGCTTCCGGTCAGCGCGGTCTATGGCCCTAATGGTGGCGGTAAGACAAATCTGCTTCAGGCATTCTTTTGCCTGATTAACCTTGTCGTGAAGCCGATTCATGCATTGGAGAAGAATCGACAGCCGATGATTTTTCAGCAGGGCAGCAGTGTGGCGCCTTTTATGCTGGACGAAAGCTCTGCGAATGAACCTACGATTTTTCAGGTGTTCTTCCGTGTAGGCGAGAAGGAGTACCAGTATTACATTTCGCTCAAGAAAGAAATTGTTTTTGAGTCTCTGCTGTGGCGCACTCTTGGCGGCAAGAAGACGGGCCTGATTTTTGAGCGAGACGTTCAGAAGATTGAATTGGGTGCAAGTATCAATAAGGCAAGCATCAACTTGGACGTCAACCCGAAGATGCCGTACCTTTCTTTTTTGGCAATCAATTATAATATTCCTGTGATTGCAGAAGTGCAGAATTGGTTTGAATCCTGTATTACACAGAGCTACGCAAACCCCAGAGCAGAAAACATTGTGCTGGTGTCCAAGAGTGAGACGACTAAGGAAAGCCTGATTCATGCACTGAATGATGTGGGTATTGATTTGTCCGGTTATCGCTATGATGAAGATAGCAAGCACCTGTTTACGCAAAGAACGATCAACGGCAAGGTCTACGAGCTTCCCTTTGAAGCAGAGTCGGATGGAACCAAGAAAATGATTGCAGCCTTGCCGGTTCTGATGGTAGCATTGCAGGAAGGCCGCACAGTGGTTGTGGACGAGCTGGATGCCATGCTGCATCCGAAGCTGCTCCGGTATGTGATTCAGATGTTCAAGAACCAAGAACTGAACAAGAAGGGCGCACAACTGTTATTCAGTTCTCACGACCTGACTACGATGAAAAACACTGTTTTCCGCCGTGATGAAATTTGGTTTGCTGCGATGAATGATAATCATGAGAGCGAGATTTATTCGCTTTACGAATTCCGGCAGGAGGACAATACTCGCGTCAAGAGCACAGCGGCCTTTGACAAGCAGTATCTGGAAGGCCGATATGGTGCAGACCCCTACCTTTCTAATATGCTGACAGGGAGGGATTGGGCATGAGTCTGAAACCTCCGAAAAAAGAGCGACCTTGGAAAAAGCTGGATGAAGAATCGCCGTGATAAGGCGAGGATGATTCAGCCGGAATACCACTTGATTGCATCTGAAGGTACAGAAACCGAGCCGCAGTATTTTGGCGCAATTCAACGGATTATCAATTCTAAATACCGTGATAGAATCCAGCTAAAGGTAGAGGGCATTGGCGACAATATGGTGAATTTGTTGATGAAAGCTCGTCAATACGTTCAGAATAACGGCATTGTGTTTAAGCACGTCTGGATTGTCTATGACACAGATGATTTTCCGGCAGAAAATATCGACATGGTAGCACAGCTGTGCGAAGAATACAGTGCACAAGGTGAGACGATTTACCATGCTGTATGGTCGAACCAGTGCGTAGAACTGTGGTATTTGCTGCATTTTATGTATATGGATACTGATATTGACAGATCTCGTTACTGGCCGAAGCTGAGCGATTGGCTGAAAAACATTGGTGCAGGGAGTTACGAGAAGAACCGCCCGGATATGTATGAAGTGCTGCGACCTTACATGGACATTGCGATTGCCAATGCAAAGCGATTGGACAAGCAAAACGAAGGACGGAAGCCGTCTGAATCAGCACCCGGAACAAAAGTTTACGAACTGGTTGAGATGCTGAAGCCGTATTTGAAGTAGCTTTGTAATATGGCATTGAGTGATGCCACATGAATAAAAGCCCCGAAACTCAAATAAGTTTCGGGGCTTTATGTAAAAAAACTATGAGTGATTGCTTGCGACAACAGCAGAAAATTGCGATTCTGAAAGGTAAGGCGTTACTTGATATAAATCGATGTTTCTTCCGAACTTCTGTTGTAATTTGGATTTCAAGACGCCTGCAATAGTTTTTCCATAGGCATAAACGCGCTTGTTTTCATCGTATTTGCTCTGGGCAATCGTTATGAAACTACCATCACTCTTGTTTTTATTTAAACTTAGTCGATGCGTAAAAAATTTATTTTTGGATTTTTCATCCTGCTCGTTAATAGAGGAAAGCAAGAACTCTTGTGCTTCTGAAATTGTTAAAGGAAGACTTAAACGATTGCAAATTTCACACACGTGATTTTCATCGCAATAATACATTTCAACATCGTTGAATTTTGAAATAACACAAGTGACTCGAGAATCGAATTCGATAGCTCTTTAGTTTCGGAAACCTCATCATCATATAATCCGTCACGATCACGATAGACAATAATCCTTAAGTCTGGATTGATATCTAATAAGAACTGAGCAAACATTTTTGCGGAGTCAATCTTGGTTACACTGTTATATGAATAAATCTGAAATTCATCTCGCGCATATCCTGATGCTTCTAATATTCCTCGTAAATATTTATGACTGGTTTCTGATGAGGCTTCAGTAAGGATAATGTACTTCAAGTCTCCGTTTCGAATATGATCATATTCATCTAAAGCACCCAATTCCAAAAGTCCGATATAGTGATTATACTCGGAATCAGAAACAGTTCCGTTCTTTACCAAGAAAAATTTGGCATCTTCTTGAAGAGCAGCCATCAGATGCCGTGAGTGAGTAGAAATAAGGACGGTAGTTTGTGTTTTATCAGAGATAGAAACCAGAAGTGTTGCAAGAGCGCGTTGATTGTCGGGGTGCAGATGAGAATCGGGTTCATCAAGAAGAAGCAGGGCGGGTTTGAAATAATTAACATATGCAGCAATTTGTGTTGCTTGAAGAACGCCTGTTCCTGCGAGATCAATAGGCAATAGTGGCGCAGAAGATGTTAGTCTGAATTTTATATCAATAAAACCATCGACCTCAGGTCTAGCGTTGATTTCAAATTCGATTTCTGGAAAAATAACTTTTATATCGGTTAAAAATCTACACCAGCCTTCATGGTCTTGACTCAGAAGATTGATAACATTGCGAAACACCGTATTGGAGTCACCTTTAGCCGCGATTCGGCGGACAACACCGACGGTTCGAATTTCTTCCTCAAAAGGAATTCCTGCAAGACCAGGGACATACATACAAAAAGGAGCCTCGAGGGATGCAAGCTTTTGACCTACATTTGCACCCTCAAAGCGAGCAGCAATATTTTTATTTCTGCCTTTTCGAAAAGTTGCAGTAGCAATATCACCGGAATCTTCTAAAAAAGAAACTGCAATGCCTAAATCTGAGTCTTCTTTAAGAACACCGCCTTGGGCGAGTGTATAAGGATCTTTACAGGAGAGTATACTAATTGATCCGGATAGACAGAAGTTGCCCATACTCCATTTTTATCAAACTTTACATTTTGCGAATAGGTCTTAGCGGTTTGAGCAACAGATGTTGCAAATTGAAGAGCTTGAAGGACACTGCTTTTCCCAGCATTGTTAGTACCGACAAGAACATTTATTTTGCTTAAATCAAGGGTGGCGCTACTGATTGACTTGAAACGCTCAATTTTGACTTGCTTAACCATGTAGAAACCTCAGTTATGGTAGAAAGTAAATTTAACTGCAATTCTATAGGTATTCTACATCAAATACGGGGCCTTTGGCAAGAACAATGGAGAAATATAAGAGAATCTAGCACATTCGAAATGAAAATTCAAGCTGATTTGAACGCTCTGTAATTTTGGCACCCGCCCAGGCTGCGATCAAGAACCCCCGCAAGTAATTGCGTAAGGGCTTGAGAAAGCACCAATAAAGTATATGACCGCCTCGGTTTCCGAAAGAGGAAGCCGGGGCGGTTTTTTTGCGCTCACGGAGGGGCAGATGAAAAACGCAGTATGAATATATACAATATAAAAATGAATATATGCTAAAATTTCGGGAAAATACTTGTATTTTAATTAAAATGGGTGTATTATAACTCCTGCCGACGAAATGCCGACAATCAACAAGAGAGGGATCGATACTATTATGTCTTTGAAGAAGAAAATTGCTGCGGCTTTCATCGCCTGTGCGATGACGCTTGCCGTGGTTCCTTCCGCCTTCGCCTGCACGGCACTCTATGTCGGCAGTGACCTCACCGAGGATGGCACCACCATGTTTGGCCGGATCGAGGATCTGGGCACCAACGATTCCAACAAGCTGTTCAACATCAGCCCCGCCGGGAAGCACACCGCAGGCGAAGTGTACGAGGGCTGCTACGGCTTTACCTACACCTTCACCCATGACAGCTACCGCTACACCGCCCGCCGGGACGACAACGGTCTGGGTGTCTGCCCGGACTGCGACAGCACCCACGAGCACACCCCCTATGAGGAGGCTGGCACCAACGAGAAGGGCGTCATGGTCTCTGCCACCGAGTCTCTCTACGGCACCGACGCCGTGCTGAGCGCAGACCCCTATGTGGACAACGGCATTGAGGAAGCCGAGATCACCACGGTGCTGCTGAGCGAAGCTTCCACGGCCCGCGAGGGTGTTGCTCTGCTGACCTCCATCTACGACAACGCCGGTGCAGCCGGCGGCTCCGGCGTGTTCATTGCCGACCAGAACGAGACCTGGTTCGTGGAGAACCTGACGGGCCACACCTACCTTGCCCTGAAGCTCTCCTCCAGCGTGGTCTTCATGCAGCCCAACATCGCCGCTATGGGCAAGATCGATCTGGATGACACCGACAATGTGGTGGCCTCTTCCAACCTGATCTCCGTGGCCCAGAAGGCCGGTACCTTTGTGGGCGACGCCGCTGCCAATGTCATCGACCTGGATGCCTCCTACAACGGCGACATCGCGTCGGACCGCATGGCCGCCGGCCTGAACTACCTGTACGGCACCGACACCTTTACGAAGGACAACTACAGTGAGACCGACTTTGCTATCAGCAACGTCGGCGAGAACGGTGCCATTGTCCCGGTCTACTCCAACATCCAGCTGACCAAGAAGTTCTCGGTGGAGGATTCCATCCACTTCTTTCAGACCGAGCCCATCGGCAAGACGGGCAATGTGGAGACTCATCTGTTCCAGGTGAGCGCCACTGGCGATCTGAACACCGCCATTACCGAGTGGACCGCTTTTGACGACGACGTGTACAACGCCTTCGTCCCTTACTATCCGATGCTGACCACCGACACCGCAGATGTCTACAAGGTCTCGGTCCATAAGGTCACCCGTTCCGACGAGCAGCCCACCGAGGGCGTCTGGTATCAGGATGCCAAGGGCCGCTACTATACCTACCCGGACGACTGGACCGACTCCTTACGGCGTGCGTGACGCCCTCTCCAACCTGCTGACCTACGGCAGCAATGGCAATCAGGTCACCGCAAAGGATCGGACAGCAGCCAAGGCCAGCTATGCCGCGCTCCAGCAGGAGATCATGGCCGACTACGCCGATATGAAGGCCGCCGTTGCCACCGCCGACACGATTGAGGCCAAGCAGGCTGCCGCCACCAACGCCAGCAATGCCATGAGCCAGAAGGTGTACAACACCACCCTGAAGATGTACAATAAGCTCCATGCCAAGACGGCCGCCCGGGCATGGGTCAGCTCTCTGCTGCACTGAGGCTTTGCAGCGCCTGAGGCGTTTCCCATAAAACCGCAGCGCCCCCGGTTTCCATGACAGGAAGCCGGGGGCGTTTTGTGTATGACTGCTCCTTGCAAACGCCGCCCATTCGTTCTATATGACAAGGCGAAACTGCCGGAATTCTATTTGTAGGAATAAAATTTGGAGAAGATCATTGCGGAGATGGGGTAAAACACACTGGAAATTCACAAATAGCGTATCATCGCTGCCCCCAACGCTCTGTGATTTTGGCACCCGCTCAGGCTGCTATCAAGAACCCCCGCAAGGTTTTGCGTGAGCGCTTGAGAAAGCACCAATAAAGTATATGACCGCCCCGGTTTCTGTGATAGGAAGCCGGGGCGGTTTTTTTACAAAAAAAGAAACCGTTTTTTGTAGCTTTGATGAATTTGCGCAGAGCCGTTGACAGCAGAAGGGCAGAAGCGTATCTTTGGAACAGAAGACAGAACAGGGCGATAAATAGCAGGTTTCTTTGCCTTGCAAGGCTACTTCTGTTTTGATAAGGCACGGCCCGGTGTGCCTTTTTTCATTTGCGGAGGTAAAATGCTGAAAGTACTGATTATAGTACACATTATCTGTTATGCTCGGTACATGGAAGGCACACACACCGGAAAAGGAGCAAAAATGCGAAGGACGTTGAATAAAACAAGGTTTTTGGCCGGTAAAACGGACCCGGAAAATACCAGCCTGTGGCTGCCGCTCTGGATGCATCTGTGGGATACGGCGGGCATCATGGAGCGGCTAGTCCGGCAGTGGCTCCCCGAAAGCGTAAAACGGGCCAGGGGCTTTGAGTGCGAGGAAGCGTTGCTCGCGCATGCCCGGTTTTTGGGTGGAATCCATGATATAGGCAAGGCTACGGTAGCCTTTCAGGCAAATATCCTGCGCACCCTGCCGGAGGCGCGGCAGCGGCTGGAAACGTTGACGCCGCTGGACTGTCCTGAACAGAACCGCCGGGAGTCGCCGCATGCCCGGGCGGGCGAGGCAGTCCTGCTGTGGGATGACTGCCCCGGCGGGATCGCCTCCATTGTGGGGGGGCGCACCACGGCAAGCCACAGAGCTGCGCGGCGGTCGATGATCAGTTAGAGGGGTGGGAGAGCAACTACTACCCCAAGGGACAGAAAAAAGGTCTGGGAGGACTTCTGGACAGAACTGTTCATGACTGTTTTGCAGGACTGCGGCTTTGACGACACAGCGGAGCTGGATGATCTGAATCCGCAGGAGGAAGTGCTTCTGACCGGACTTCTGATCATGGCAGACTGGATCGCCAGCAATACGGAATACTTTCCCCTGATCCCGGTAGAGGAGTTGGGCAGCATGGAGGATTACCCGGCGCGGGTGGACAGGGCTTGGGAAAAGCTGGCGCTGCCCTTCCCGTGGGAGGCACAGCCGGGCATCGCAGACCCGCAGGAGTTTGCGGTGCGGTTCGGCTTTGCGCCCAATGCGGTGCAGAGGGCTGTTCTGGAGGCTGTGGATACCGCAGCGGAACCGGGCATCCTGATTTTGGAAGCACAGATGGGCGTGGGCAAAACCGAGGCGGCGCTGGCCGCTGCGGAGGTCATGGCCAGCCGGTTCGGGCTGGGTGGTGTCTTTTTCGGGCTGCCCACACAGGCCACGGCAAACGGCATCTTTCCCCGGCTGCTTGGCTGGGCAGACACACAGTCTGAGGAGACGCTGCCGCAGACTATAAAGCTGGCACACGGCATGGCAGAACTGAACGAGTGCTATCTGCGGCTGCAGGGGCGCGGGGTGCAGTTGGAGGAGGACGCGCAGGAAGCGCATCAGGTGCAGGTACACCAGTGGTTTCGGGGAAACAAGCAGGCACTGCTGGCAAACTTTGTGATTGGCACAGTGGATCAGTTGCTGCTGGCGGCACTTGCCCAGAAGCATGTTATGCTGCGGTATCTGGGGCTTGCGGGCAAGGTGGTCATTATTGACGAGTGCCACGCCTACGATACCTACATGAACTGCTATCTGGACCGCGCACTGGAATGGCTGGGCTGGTACAAGGTGCCGGTCATCCTGCTGTCAGCCACCCTGCCTGCCCGGCGGCGCGCGGAGCTGATCGAGGCATACCAGAAGAAAAAGGCTGCCCCGGACGCCCCATGGAAAACCAGCTGCGGCTATCCGCTGTTGACATGGACGGACGGCGCAGAGGTAAAGCAGACGGCCATCCCACCAGACGCACCCGGTAAAACGGTGCAGATAACTACGCTCACAGAGCCGGAGCTGCCCGCGCTGCTGCGCCGGAAGCTGGCAGAGGGCGGCTGCGCGGGAGTGATCGTCAACACGGTCAAAAAAGCGCAGAAGATCGCGCAGCTGCTGCGGGAAAGCCTGCCGGACAAAGAGGTGCAGCTGTTCCATGCGCAGTTCCTGATGCCGGACCGCGCAGCGCGGGAAGAGCAGCTGATGGCACGCATTGGCAAGGGCTCTGCACCGGAGCGCCGGAACGACCTGATCGTGGTGGGCACGCAGGTGATGGAGCAGTCGCTGGACATTGATCTGGACGTTCTTGTTACAGAGCTTTGCCCCAAGGATCTGCTGTTGCAGCGCATCGGACGGTTGCACCGTCATCGCCGCAGCCGCCCCGCCCCATTGCAGCAGGCCTGTTGCGCGGTGCTAGACACCGGGGAAGATGCCTTTGATGCGGGCAGCGAGGCGGTATATGGACAGTGGCTGCTCTGGCGCACCCGGAAGTTTCTACCCCGGAGCATCCGGCTGCCGGAGGAGATCTCTCCGCTGGTGCAGCAGGTCTACGGCTGGGAGCGGGAAGCTCCCGGTGGAGCGCAGGGGGGAGGAAATGCGCTGCGTATATGAGCAGACGCAGGAGAAAAAAAAGCGCGCGCCGAGGCGTACCTTGTGCCGCAGCCGGAAACGCACCGGCTGGCGCAGTTGAATACGCTGGACGACTGGATGCAGAACGAGGGTGCCCGCTCCGACCCGGCGGCGCGGGCAGCAGTGCGGGACGGCGACCCCTCGGTAGAGGTGCTTGTAATGCAGTGTCGGGCAGACGGCAGCATCCACTTTCTGCCGTGGCAGGAGGGTGGCAGCGCCGTAGCTGCTGACAGCCCGCCCCCGCCGGAAACGGCACTGAAGATTGCCCGGCAGAAGCTGCGTCTCCCGGCGGTGTTCGGCAAAGCGTGGAAGGTGGACGAGGTCATCCGGGAACTGGAAGCGGATAACCGCAGCGGCCTTGCGGCGTGGCAGCTGTCGCCGCTGCTGTACGGAGAACTGATCCTGCTGCTGGATGAAAACCTGACTGCCCGGCTTGCGGGCATGGAACTTTGTTATGACCGTGAAAACGGCTTATATTACCAAAAAAAGGAGGAGACGGATGAAGGAAATTGAATTCAACCTGCTGACCGAACCGTGGATACGGGTGCGGCTGCGGGACAACAGGGTGCGGGAGGTGTCCCTGACCGAGGCGCTGGTGTCGGCGCAGGATTATGTGGACCTTGCGGGCGAGATGCCCACCCAGAACGCCGCCGTGCTGCGGCTGTTGCTGGCGGTGCTGTTCACCGTGTTCTCCCGGGTGGATGCAAAGGGATGCCCCCGCCCGCTGGAGCAGAGCGATGATGCACTGGAACGCTGGAGCGAGCTGTGGCAGCTGGGGCATTTCCCGGCAGAGCCTGTCCGGGACTATCTGGAGCAGTGGAAGGACCGTTTCTGGCTGTTCCACCCGACACACCCCTTCTGGCAGGTGCCGACCCTTAGCAATGGCATTGCGTTTGACGGAAAAAAGTTAAATGGGGAACGAGCGGAAAGCGGTAATAAAACGCCGCTATTTCAGAACATTTCAAAAGCAGAATGTGCGGTACTCACCTATGCACAGGCAGCTCGATGGCTGATTTATCAAAATGGATACGATGAACGCGGCGGCCGCCCGAAGGCTGGCAATAAGCCAAGGCATGGTGTTGGTTGGCTGGGGCAGATTGGGTTTGTGGCTGTTAAGGGGAAAAAAATCTGTACGAAACGCTGCTGCGGAATATGGCGTTTTCGACGGAGCAGGATGCTCTACAGGAAAAGCAAATGCCTTGCTGGGAACGGGAGCACGCCAGAACGGAACAGAGCATTGAGATTGTGATGCCGAAAAATCAGGCAGAACTTTTGACCCTGCAATCTAGACGCATTTTGCTGATACGCTCGGAAGAAATGCCCGGTGTAGTCGGGTATGAGGTGTTGGGCGGAGACTATTGGGACAGCGAAAATGCGTTTGGCGAGCAAATGACTCTTTGGCGCAGAACATCGAAGGAAAATGAAAAGGTGACCTATGAACCGCAACAGCATGAGATGGGAAAGCAGCTGTGGCGAGAACTTCCCGCCATGCTGGACCCGGAGGGCCGTAAACCGGGTGTTCTGATATGGAATCAGAAGCTGCAAAGTCTGCGAATCCTGAGCAAAAAAGAACAAATCGTGATTAGTGTGGTCGGAATACGATATGACGATCAGGGAGCATCTGTTAAGGATGTGTATACTGACCAGTTGGAAATGCAACTTGCAATGTTAAACGATCTTGGCCGAAAATGGACGGTGCGTATAAACCGGGAAGTACAGCGCTGTGAAGAAACTGCCAAAAACATTGGCACACTGTGCGTGGAACTGAAGCTTGCCGGGGATTGGACTACAATAAAGTGAAAGGGTTCAAGGATAAGCAAAAGGTAACGGAGGACGCCCGTGCACAATTCTACTTTGCGGTGGACCAGCCTTTCCGGCAGTGGCTGCAGGCGATCGACCCGGAGCAGGACGACCCGGATGAGGCAGCGCTGCGCTGGCAGGCGCAGGCGCGAAACATCGCGGAAAAGCTGGGAAAACAGATGGTGATGGAGGCCGGAAATGCCGCCCTGAAGGGACACCGCATTGTGGTGGATAAGGATAAAAAGACCGAGCGCACCATCCTGTATACCTCGCCAAAGGCCTATAATCGTTTCCGCGCAAGGCTTTGGGAGATCTATCCCAAAACAGAACCATAAAGGGAGAATTGTATGAAAACACAGGACGTCAAACTGTATGCGGCGCAGCAGCTGCACAGGCTTCAGGCTCTGCCGGACAACCAGCGGCGGGCAGAACTGGCAAAGCTGCGTCGGGGCATCGGCCACGCACCCGGCGAGCTGCCGGAACTGTGGGGAAGTTTTTTGCTGGGAATGCCGGAAAGCTTTCAGGGCCGCAGTGCTCCCTCGGCGGCAGAGTGGGCGGTCTACCTTGCCCTGACCCTGTATGCTGTGCATCAGCAGGGGAACGACCGCCCCATGAACTGCCCCGGCAACACGCTGGGCCGGGCGGTGCGGCAGCTGGCAGAGCGGAACAGTGCCGGACAGGACTGGACCGAGGCCAGTGTGCTCCGGCGGTTCAACGCGCTGGCCACCGCAGAAGAAATCACCGAGATCAGCCACCATCTGCGGGGCATGATCCAACTGCTGAGCGCCGCAAAGGATGGCGGCATCCCGCTGGACTATCCGCAGCTTGCGGCAGACCTGTATGAATTGCAATGCACCGACCCGCGGTATGCGCAGACCCCCGCCAACGTCCGTCTGCGGTGGGGACAGGACCTGTACCGCGACCCGAAGCCTGCACCGGATGAGAAAGAAAAGGAGAATTGATTATGAATAAGCGCCTGTATGTTGATTTCCACATTTTGCAGACCGTACCGCCCAGCTGCATCAACCGTGACGATACCGGCAGCCCAAAACAGCCGTGTACGGCGGTGTGACCCGTGCCCGGGTATCCTCACAGGCGTGGAAGCACGCCATGCGCGCTGCCTTTGCGGATGACGCCCGGCTGGACGTGGGCAAGCGCACCAAAAAAGGCAGCAGAACTGGTGAAGGAGCAGATCCTTGCACTGGCTCCGGAACTGGATGCAGACAAGCTGGCAAAGAAAGCGCTGGAGAATGCGGGCATCAAGAGCGACGACAAGGGCACCAAGGCTCTGTTCTTCATGAGCACTACACAGGCAAAGGCATTGGCAGAACTGGCTGTAGAGGGCTCTGCGGATAAAAAGCAGTATCGGGATGCTCTGAAAGCAGCCCCTCGATGGACATGGCGCTGTTTGGCCGCATGGTGGCAGATGACCCTTCTCTGAACTATGACGCTGCTGCGCAGGTGGCGCACAGTATCTCCACCCATGCTGTGCAGAACGAGTACGATTACTTTACCGCCGTGGATGACTGTCAAGCAGAGGACAACGCCGGTGCAGGCCATCTGGGCACGGTGGAGTACAACTCCTCCACCCTGTACCGCTATGCCACAGTGAACGTGATAGAGCTGGCCGGGCAGCTGGGTGCAGAGCAGACCGCGGAAACGGTGCGGGCCTTTGGTGAGGCGTTCCTCTTCTCCATGCCCACCGGCAAGCAGAACACCTTTGCAAACCGCACTCTGCCGGATGCGGTATATGTGACCCTGCGGGAGGATCAGCCGGTGAACCTGTGCGGCGCATTCGAGCGGGCCGTTCCCCGCAGTGCGCAGGGGTATGCCGCGCCTTCCAAGGCGGCACTGGCACAGTATGCGCAGCAGATGTACAGCAGCTTTGCCGAGGCCCCGGCGCAAAGCTTTACCGTGGGCAGCGGGCTGGAGGAACTGGCTCCGGCGCAGACGGCAAAGGCTATGCTGGACGCACTGGAAAAGGCTGTCCGGGATGCACTTGCCGGAAATGAGGTGGGGTAATGGCAACGCTGTTGCTTCGGCTGGCAGCCTTTGCAGGCGTGGGGCGCGGACTCCAAATTTGAGACCCGCAAGACGGGCCGGGAACCCACCAAGAGCGGCGTCATCGGCCTGCTGGCAGCGGCTCTGGGGGTGCGGCGGGACGAGCGCGAAGCGCTGCCCGGCTGACCGGGCTGCGGTTTGGCGTCCGCGTGGAGCGGGAAGGGCAGCTGCTGGTGGACTACCACACGGCAAAGACGCAGGATGAAAAGACCTCTTATGTGACCTACCGCCATTATTTGCAGGACGCCGTGTTTCTGGCCGGTATTGAAAGCGAGGATGCCGCCCTTTTGCAGCAGCTGCAGCAGGCGCTGCTACACCCGGCCTTTCCGCTGTATCTGGGCCGCCGGTCCTGTCCGCCCACCCTGCCGCTCTGTCTGGGAGTACGCCCGGGCAGCTTGCAGGAGGTGCTGCAAGCGGAACCGCCCCTGTGTCCGGGACGGCAGAGCCGGATCTTGTTGGACGCCGACCCGCTGGAGCCGGGCACAGCTCCGCAGCGGGATGTGCCGGTGAGCTTTGACCCGCATCATCGGCAGTACGGCTACCGCTCGGTACGGGAGCTTTGGCAGAAAGCGCCGGACAGCCCGGAGACTACGGAGCACGATCCGTTCCGGGAATTGTAAAAAGGGAGCGAGAGAATGTATTTATCACGGGTAGAACTAAATCCAACCCGCCGCAGCACCATGGAAGCACTGGCCGCACCGCAGAAGTTGCATGGCGCAGTGGAAAGCGCCTTTGCAGGGGAGCGCCGCCGCAGGCTGTGGCGGCTGGATCGTCTGGGAGAGCGGTTGTATCTGCTGCTGCTCAGCGAGGATGCGCCGGAGCTGTCCGGCGTGGTGGAGCAGTTTGGCACCGGAGCGGCTGCGGAGACCCGCAGCTACGACCCGCTTTTGCAGCGGGTGGAGCCGGGCAGCTGCTGGCAGTTTCGGCTGACTGCAAACCCCACAAAAAGCTGCAAAGACCCCCAAAACCCCGCAGCGCGGGGAACTGTGGCCGCACATTGCACGACACAGTACCAGAAGCAGTGGCTGCTGGACCGGGCGGCAAAGCACGGCTTTGCCCTGCGGGAGGAGGAATTTACCGTGACCCGGGTGCAGTGGCAGCACTTTGCCAAGCACGGCACCCGGCCGGTGACCCTGTTGGCAGTGACCTATGAGGGCATTTTGCAGGTGACCGATGCAGAGCAGTTCCGGGCACTGCTGTGTCAGGGCATGGGGCGCGGCCAGGCCTATGGCCTTGGACTGATGACCGTTATGCGCGGAGGAAACTGAGATGGACGAGATGCCGGGCATGATCCGGCCGGACCTGCAGGCCTTATGGGTGACACGGGCGTGGGTGCTGTCTGGGTAGGTGAGCACGGTGTGCGGTATTACGCCCATGGCCGTCCCCTGACCACCCACTCGCAACTGTTGCTGCGGCAGGCAGAGCTTGTCAGCAACACCCGCAAGCACATGGATGTGGTACGCAAGATGTATCAGCTCCGTTTCCCGGACGAAGATATCTCCCGGCTGACGATGCAGCAGCTGCGGGGACGCGAGGGCAGCCGTGTGCGGCAGGTATACCGCAAAGCTTCCAAGGATACCGGTGTTCCGTGGAGCGGCCGACTGTACCGCCCGGAGGATTTTGCATCGGGAGATGCCGTCAATCAGGCGCTTTCTGCCGGGCACGCCTGTTTGTACGGTCTGGCGCACGCGGTGATCGTGGCATTGGGCTGCGCCCCGGGTCTTGGCTTTGTTCATGTGGGGCACGAGTGCTCCTTTTGTGTACGATATTGCCGACCTGTACAAGGCCGAGGTGACCATTCCCATCGCCTTTGAAGTGGCGGCACAGGCTCCGGACGACCTGCCGGCCGTAGTGCGCCGCCGGGTGCGGGATGCCATGGTAGAGCATCATATTCTGGAGCGCATGGTGCATGATATCCGGTATCTGCTCCTGAATGCGGATGAGCGGGAACAGGAGCCGGAAGCTGTTTATCTGTGGGACAACAAAGTGGGCACTGTGGCCAACGGCATCAATTATTTTGAAGAAGAGGGTGATGAAACATCGTAGTTCTCACCATGACGAACTGCCCGCCAAAACTGCGCGGGGATCTGTCCAAATGGCTGTGCGAGATCAACACGGGCGTTTATGTGGGCAATGTGAGCAGCCGCGTGCGGGATGCCTTGTGGGAGCGGGTGTGTCAGAACCTGAAAAACGGACAGGCAACACTGGTGTTTACCACGGCGGGAGAGCAGCGGATGGATTTTCGCACCCACAATACCGCATGGGAAACCGTGTAATGCCGATCTGAAAACCCCGCATACGCGGGGTGATCTCAGGGAAAATCCAGAGCTAGCAGAGAACACTTTTCCCCGCATACGCGGGGGTGATCTCTCTGCTTGATATCTGCCATTTACTCCACCCCTTCTTTTGATCCGCATACTGCGGGGTGATCCTGTTGAACATGCGTTTGTCTTTTCGCGGCACCGACCAACCGCCAGATCG
>VOFG01000346.1_pt1 | contig 42000 bp, 41 predicted proteins | sample 5384171 | NCBI WGS metagenome assembly VOFG01 (sample SAMN12384726, study PRJNA508395) | human gut metagenome | isolation source: healthy gut F | host: Homo sapiens
GTGCAATGACCACCAAAACGCCGTAGGCGAATAAAAGAGGAAGGACGGAAGATCGAATTGATTCGAAACTTTCGTCCTTCCTCTTTTATTGATCCCGCAGGGATTGTCGGTTCATTGCCGAACGCGGCCGAAGTCACGGAGCGCGGTTATCACGAGCGGAGGCGAGCGATGCGACGTAACTTGCGCTCGGGGTGAGGATTCATTGCCGAACGCGGCCGAAGTCACGGGCGGCGGGGCGAAAATCGGCGATGACGGAGGCGGGATGGTCTACGGCGAATGAGGGCGCGAATGGAACTTTCGGAGCCTCGGAATTTGGCGGATCGGAAATAAAACCGTAAATTCGGATAAACTTCAAATAGGGTGCTATGAGACTTGTCCTGGCGTTTGTCGCATTGTTGCTGTCGCTTCCCTTATCCCCGCAGGCAAGGCCGAAGGGATATGAGTTGGACTATTATCGGGTTCGTCTGGAATCTGTCGAGACCGATGGCGCCTGGGGCGGCGTTATCGGCAATCCCGAGAATGAGCAGGGATTCACCACGCCCGGCTACCGGGATTCCACGATCCGCGTCGTTTTCACCTTCGAGCCGACGCATGTCGATTTTTCCCTGACCAACGAGAGCGATTCCGACTTCGGAATCATCTGGGACGAGGCCGTCTTCGTGGATGGAGTTTCGAATGCCGCAGAGGGGGTGTTTCACCGGGGTGTGAAGCTGCTCGACAGACACGACGCGCAGGTTCCTTCCGTGGTCGTGAAGGGAAGCTGTGTTTCGGAGTCGCTTGCCGTCAAGAACCGGGTTTTTTACAGTCGCGACCTCAAACGGTGGGTATTCGAGAATCTCCTGCGGGATGCGGATAAGCTTACGCAGATAAAAATACTGTTGCCGATCGAAACCGCCGGAGGGCGTCGGGACTACCTGTTCGTGTTTTCCGTCCACTGGGAGAACCGGAAGGTCCGGGCCGAGTTCGATACGGGCCGGTGGTTTTACGTGTCGGAGAAATAGCCGCTTTCACGTGCCGACGTTCCCATGGCTGCGTCCGGGGCGTGGCCGGGGCTTTGGGCGGGCGGCGCATGGAAAAACACCCCGCAGGTCACAGGACCTGCGGGGTGTTCGGCTTCGGAAGCGCTGCCGGCGCGTCATTCGATGCCCTCGAACAGATAGGGGGCGTAGTTGTAGCCTTCGGCCTTGTAGACGGCGACCAGTGCCGGAATCCGGCGCACGAAATCGTTGTAATCCTTGCGGTCGTTGGCCCAGCCCGTCTCGGCGAGAGCCGCCATGCGCGGCAGGACCATGTGCTGTGCGTGGCGGATGTCCGCGATGTACTCCGTCCAGAGGTTGCACTGCACGCCCCTGATCCGTTTCTGGTCGGGCAGCGTGAGCCGGTCGCAGGGGTCGAGGCGGTAAGCCTGCCGCACCGAGACGTAGCGGGTGTTGCCCAGCGGTTCGTAACGCTCCGGGTCGGAGGTCTGGCTGTAATCGAAGTAGCAGTACCATTTCGGCGTCATAATCACCGGGTTTCCCCGCTGTGCGGCCTTGATTCCGGGGTCGCTTCCGTTCCACGACATGATGTTCGCGGTTTTCGAAATGCCGCCCTGGAGGATTTCGTCCCAACCGATGATCTCCCGGCCGTGGGTGTGCATCCAGCGTTCGATGCGGTGGATGAAGTAGCTCTGCAACTGGTATTCGTCCTTGAGCCCCTCCTCGCGGATGCGCTGCTGGCAGAGGGGGCACGCCTTCCAGCGTCCTTTGGGACACTCGTCGCCGCCGATGTGGATGAGCTTCGAGGGGAACAGCGCGAGCACCTCCGTGAGCACTTTCTCGATGAATTCGAACGTCGTCTCCTTGCCCGCGCAGTAAACGTCGTCGCTGATGCCCCAATGGGTCCATACGGCATAGGGACCTCCCGTGCAGCCGAGCCACGGATAGGCGGTCAGCGCCGCCAGCCCGTGTCCGGGCATCTCGATTTCGGGAATCACCTCGATATGCCGCTCTGCGGCGTAGCTGACGATCTCGCGGATCTCCTCCTGCGTGTAGAACTCGCCGTAGGGTTTGCCGTCGTAAACGCCCTCTTTGTTCTTGTCGTAGCGTCCGACGAGCGTTTCCGCACGCCGGGACCCGATCTGGGTGAGCAGCGGATATTTTTTGATCTCGATCCGCCAGCCCTGATCGTCGGTCAGATGCCAGTGGAATTTGTTGATCTTGTGCAGCGAGAGGATGTCAATGTAGGTCTTCACGTCCTCGACCGGGAAGAAATGGCGGCAGACGTCGAGCATCGCCCCGCGGTAGGCGAACGTGGGCTTGTCGCGGACGACGCAGGCGGGAATCTCTCCTCCGGCGACCAGCTGCTGGAGGCTTCGAAGCCCGTGCAGCACCGCCTGGGGCGTCGATGCCGTGACCGTTATGCGCTGTCTGCCGACTTCCAGAAGGTACTCTTCGGCTTCGTAGCCCGGTTGCAGTTGCAGCGTCACGGCGTGTTTTTCGGGTGCGGCGGTGACGGCGGGTTCGGTTCCGGTGAGCTTGCCGACGGCGCGGGCGAAAATCTCCGCGGGCGTGCGCAGCTGTTCGTCCGTGATGACGACGGGCGTTCGGGGCGTCAGCCGGAACGATCCCGGCAGTTCTTCGACCTCGGCGGGGCGGGGTACGATGCGGACGCGTCCGTCGCAGGCTGCGAATCCCGGCAGACAGGCCTGGACGGCGAAAATCAGGAATAGAAGGTGTTTCACGGTTTGGATTCTGGTTGAGCGGTTAGGGAAGCCCCGCCTGCAAAACGTTTGCAGGCGGGGTGCTTCCGGATAGGGTTATTTGTTGTAACGTACGCCGATGTAGGAGAAGGCGATCTCTCCGGTGGTGATGATCTGGTCGTCGAACTCGCCGTCTTCCTTGCCGCCGGCTTTCTTGTTCGCGGCCGAGAAGCGGATGCATACGTCGTCCTTGCCGAGCAGTTCGAGCGGCAGAGGTACGTTGATGTACTTGTAGCCGGCGCACTGCCAGTAGAGGGTGTAGTTCCAGTTCACGATGTCGGGGACCTGGAATTCGGTGATCGGGTTCCAGTCGTCGCGGTTGTTGTCGCCGTGTTCCGACCAGTCGACCCTGATGTAGCGGGGGCCTCCGATGCTGCGGTTCTGCATGGCTACCTGCATCGAGAGCACATCGGTCGAGATGCCCTGCGTCGAGAAGTGGAGCAGCCATGCTTCGCTGCGGTCGGTTTCGGTGTTCCACCACTGGCACTTGTTGGTCCAGGCCGAGAATTCCGTGCTCGTCAGGTTTCCCTTGCCGTCGTGGTTGGTTCCGGGGTCAGAACACATTTGTTTGCCGTTTCCGACGACGCCGTTTCCGTTGATGTTGCCTTTATTGGTGCCGCCCCAGGGTTTCTCTTTGTCGGGGTTGGATTCGTTGCCGATGGGGCCGAGGTAGCTCGGGTCGCTCACGCCCCAGCCTGCGTCGCCCGATTTCTCGTCGGGATGGGTGAAGGTCAGGTAGCCGTTGTCGCCGGTCGTGGGGCGGAAGATGTGGCTTTCGAGCTTGCCGTAGCGGTATTCGGTCAGGAGGGCCGAGAAGCTGTTCTCGAAATCCTTCTCCAGCGCGATGTCCTTGCGGGTGAGGTGGCGGATCTGGTAGCGGCCGATGTCGCCCATGTCCTTCGATCCCATCCAGACGAAGCGGTCGTGGGTCTCGTGAACCAGTACGCCCGAGATGTTCCCCGAACCGTAGGGCAGCATGCTGCCGTCGCGGCGGTATTTGCAGGTGGTGTTGGTCAGCATGTAGAAACTGTCGCCGTTCTTGTCGCGCACCAGCATCGGGTATTTCGTTTCGCGGTTGGCATTGGTGCTGCGTGCATAGCCTTCGTTGATCGGCGTCAGGCTGCCTTTGCGCACGGGAAGCTCGCAGTCGGCCAGCGTTACCCAGGTGTATACGTCCATGTCGGTCAGTTCGTTGTAGCGCTTCACCTTCTGCGGAATGTCGGCCGCCGAGCCTGACACCGAGGACATGACCATCGCCGAGGTGACTTTCTTGAGAATGTAGCGTTCGGGGTTCGACTCCGCTTCGACCGTGACGCCCTTGAGCAGGATGCGGACCTTGCTGTAACGTTCGAAGATGTTGTCGTCTTCGGTCACGGTCTTGATCATGAAGCCCTGCGAACCGTCGAGGCTCTGGATGTAGGCCGTGCGGTAGGTCTCGGTGTAGTCGATCGAGGTCTGTCCCGTCATCATGTTCTCGCCGTTGTTGCCGTTGCCGATGTCGCTGATGATGCGTCCCTCGATGTAGACGTCCTTGTTGACGATGCCCACCAGGTCGCGCACCTCGCTGAACGAGATTTCGTGCCCGAACTCGTTCTTGGCGTTGGCCTGCGTGAGGTAGACCGTCGAGGAGATGGTCCGGTTCCACCCGTCGCGGTAGCTGAGGGTGATGCGGGCGTTGCGCAGGGCTTCGGGGTCGGCGTTGGGGTCGGTCTGGAGAATCAGGAACCCGTTGCTGATGTCGAGGTCCGAAATCCATCCGCCCTCGTCGGCACTCGTGTAGACGATCGACTGCCGGAGGTCCTCCAGTTCGAGGTTGGTGGAGAGCTGCGCCGTCGCCTGTCCGCCGTCGCCGAGCACCATGATGCTGCGGGTCGAGAAGTCCAGTTTCGGGGTGATGAAGCCCTCCTGTTTGATGTATACGGTATCCGCGCGGTTGTGGGTCCAGAGGCGGATGCCCTCCATGCGGGGGAAGCCGTCGTTGGTCGTGGCCTGGAATTTGAAATAGTCGTCGCCCGTGAAATGCGTTCCGCGACCCTCGGTGTCGAGCGTGAGCCATCCGTTGTCGGGATTGATCAGTTCGATGTCGTAGGGTTGGTTGGCGAGGACCGGAATGCTCCCCGTGCCGCCTTTCCAGGGGGCTATGATCTCTTTCTTGTAGGGGCCGAACTCGGAGACGCGGGTCTCTTCGCCGTTGTCTTTTTCGCAGGCCGTGAGCGCCAGCCCGCCCAGCAGCGGGAGCAGCAGCCTTCGGTACAATGATTTTATCTGTTTCATCGTGGTCTGAATTTGGTTTCGCGCATCGGCGGGGGAGGGACGCGCCCTCCCCGCCTGAGCGGTTTATTTGTTACTCTTTACGGCTATGGTTCCGAAACGCATCGGCGAACGCTTGTTGGCTGCCATGTCGGATGTGATCGTGCCCGTGTCTCCCTGGTCCACCGTGGCGGTGTTCGAGGCGATGCACTGCGTGCTCCGGGCCTTGATCAGTAGCGTGACCTCCGGGCGGTTGCGCAGGGCGTCCGGCAGGATGAACACGCGGTCGGCGTAGCCCGGGACGGCGCAGTAGGAGAGGTCTTTGCCGCCTGCTCCCTGCCAATAGACGAACGGCCGGCAGCAGAAGCCCGATTCGGGCAGCACGGTGAAGTTCACCCCGTCGGTCGAGTACTCCACCTGCCAGTAGACGGGGCCGTAGATGCTCGTGCCGCCGGCGTTGCCCTGCGAGTTGGTGAAGTTGAGCGAGAGGTTCGCGCCGGCGCCCTCGGTCGAGAATTTCAGCGCCACGGCGTAGCCCGTGTTTTCGGCGAAGTCCCACCAGTAGGTGTTCTCGAATTTCAGGGCGTTCTTGCTGTTCAGCCCGGCGCTGGTCGTGAGTCCGTTGTACTCGTTGTCCAGGAGGTATTTGGCTGCGGGGTCGGTGCACCAGAGCGAGCCGTTGCCCCTATCCGGGGCGATCGTTCCGTCGGCGTTGGTCCTGACCTCGGCGTTGTTCCAGTTCCACTCGACGAGCGTCTGGCGGTTGGAGCTCGATTCCGAAGCGGCGAGGTCGATCTCCTCCTTTTCGAGCACGCGGACCGAGTAACGGCCGATGTACCCCTCGTTGGTGTAGCCGTAGCGGGGCTGGAGGTCGTGGACGATGACGCCGCTCAACGTGCCCTTGCCTTTAGGCATGCCGCTGCCGTCGCGCCGCCAGGGAGTCTTGTTGTTGACCAGCATCGAGATCGCGCCGCCGTCCTTGTCACAGAGCGTGCGGGGTACGCAGCTGGTGTGGTTCGCCGTTCCGAAATAGCCTTCGTTGACGTTGGTGTAGCTGCCGTCGGGCAGGGCGAATTCCACCTCCCGGGCGAGACGTAGGTGTAAATGTCCTCGTCGGTGAGCTGGCCGATCGGCTTCTCCTTGCGGACGAGGTCGCTCGCCGTGCCGGGCGTCTGCCCGACGATGTCGGCGGCCGTAAGTCCGCTGAGCGTATAGCGTTCGGGATCGGCCTCCTTGGTGAGTGTCAGGCCGTCGAGCGAGATTTTCACCTGCGAGTAGCGTTTCAGCGTGTTGTCGTCCGCCGCGTCGAATTGCAGGCGGTATCCGTAGCTGCCGTCGAGCATCTGCACGTAGGCCGTCTTGGCGTTTACCGTGTAGTCGGTGGCGTTGGGCGCCGAGTTGGGGGTGGTTTCCACGTTGGCGTTGTCCTTGTCGCTGATCACGATGCCCTCGAAGCTGGCTTCGGGATTGTTGATCACGACCTGTCCGCTCTCGCCCTTGATCAGCGTGCGGTAGTCGGCTTCGTAGGTCTGTTCGACGACGAACGGCGCCGCGGGCGTAAGCTCTCCGGCCGTTTCCGGCAGCGAGAAGGCGATCGACGCGCTGCGCGGGCCTTCCGAGTCGTTCTCCTTCACGTCGAACGACAGCACTTTATCTTCGAGCGTGATGTTCTCGATCCAGTCGGCCGACGCGCCTTCGTAGGCCGGCGTGCAGACCACCTTGCCGAGCAGGCTGCCCAGGTTGTGCTTCAGCTCGGCCTTGATGGTCGTGGCCTTGCGCGTGGTCTTGGCGCGGTCGGGCGTGAAGGTCATGCAGGCCTCTTCGGTCGCCTGCGTGACGGTCAGCGTGACGGCGTGTTTCTTCTCCTTGGCGTCGATATAGGTCAGCGTGATCGCGGCCTGCCGTTTGCGCGGCGAGTTGTTCTTCAGGGTGCTGAACGTGACGGCGTCGGTTCCGACGGTCAGGTTTTCGATCCACTCCTCGTCCGGCTCGGGCGTTTCGTCGTCGTCCTCGTCGGGAATCACCGAATAGACGATGGTGTCCCGGATCTGTTTGTAATCCTCCCGGAGGTTGTTGTCAAGCCCGATGCGGAGGTCCCAGGGGTTGCTGAAAATCTCGATGCGGCTCTCCTCCAACGACAGGATGGGGTCTTCGCCCTCCTGCGTCATGCGTACCGCCTGTTCGAGTCCGCCGCGGGTGAAGATGATGTCCACGGCGCGCGGCACGCCGTAGTTGGCGCCGTATTTGAACAGTACGGGGTGTTTCCCGAGCCGTTCAGGCGGTTGATGGAGGCCCATTCCACGTCTTCCGACAGACGGACCGACCATTCGCCGGTGGAATAGATCCGCACCTGGGTGGAGCCGGCGTCCGAAGTCAGCGTGTATTTGTTGGAATCCACATTCAGCGGCAGGTCCATGTCCGAATCCATTTCGCATCCGGTCAGCAGGAGCAGCGCCGTGACGAGGGGCAGGATGCCCGTGCGCCACGCTTTGTAGATGCTGTCTGTAAGGTTATTTTTCATCGTTGTGTTTTTTTGTTCGTTCCGTCGGCCTTACATGCCGTATTCGTTATAGGCCTTGTTGTCGAGTGCGCCGCCCGAATAGACGACCTCCTTGTCGGGGATCGGGTAGTATTCGTGGCAGGGGAGCATGTTGTCCTTGAGCGTCGGGTAGTTGGTGTATTCGTAGGTCATCTGATACCAGATTCCCCAGCGTACCAGGTCGAACTTGCGCTGGAATTCGCCCAGCAGTTCGCGTCCGCGCTCCTTCTGGATCTCCTCCAGAAGCGCATCTTTGTTCTTGAAGACGTAGGCGGTGGTTCCGGCGCGTTCCCGGACCATGTTCAGGTAGCGGACGGCCTCGTCGGAGTCCTCCGTCTCGGCGTAGCACTCCGCCATCATCAGGATGGCGTCGGCATAACGGAATACCTTCTGGTTGGAGAAGTCGGCGGTGTTCTGCATCCCCGGACACCAGAATTTCGGGCCGAGCCACGGACGGGTTCCCACGCCCGAGAAGGGCTTGCCGTCGTATTCCCACGCCATGTTCAGCGTTTTGCGCTTGTCGTTGCTTTTTGGTCTGGAGACCGTCGCAGAAGTAGCTGTTGGGGCGCATGGAGGTCCAGGTGGTCATGCCCGTGCCCATTTCGGGAATCTCCACGCCGTCGTAGATGCCCTTGCCGTTGTGGTACGGAGTGGTGATGGCTGCCACGTTGGTCGTGACGGACAGTCCGCCGGGCGTGTAGGTGCGCTGCACCTCGAAGATCGACTCCGGGGTGTTCTTGTTGCGGAACATGATGTCTTCGAGCGGATACTGTTGCAGGTCGCCGTAGATCTTCTCCAGTTCGCCGAGCGCCTCGAGGGCGTCGTCCCAGCGGTGGTTCCACTGCGCGAGCTTGGCAATCATCATCCAGCCCATCGCGGCGCCCATGCGGTTGTCCGCGACCTCCGACGAACGCACCTGGTCCATCGAAGGCACGTAACGCTGCAATTCGTCGATCAGGTAGTCGCGGGTCTCCTTCGCCGACATGCGGCCCATGTGGGCGATCTCCTGCATCACCTGTTGGTCGGCGACCTCCTTGGTGTAGAAGGGCACGTCGCCGAAGATGCAGGTCAGCAGCCAGTAGTAGAACGAGCGGATGACCACGCCTTCGGCCAGCAGCGGCAGCTTGTCGGCTTCCGAAGACTCCTTGATGTCGTTCAGGGGCGAACGTTCGATGGCGGCGATGGTCGAGTTGCAGTACATGACGCCCTTGTAGCACTGGGTCCATATCTTCTGGCCGTTGAGCGGCTTCGCGGGGGGGATATGTCGAGCTGGGCGTCCTTGGTTCCCGAAGCGATGTACATCAGGTCGGTGACGCCTTCGGTCATAATCAGGAAACAGTAGTCGTAGATGCTGTTGATCGGTATGTAGCAGGCGTTCAGGCCCGCCAGGCATTGCGCCCGGGTCTTGTAGTACTCCTTGGGTCCTACGAACGACGTGGGGTGTTCGTCCAGGTCGCACGCGCTGAACAGCAGGGCGGCGGTTGCCGTGGCTGCCAGCAGGTATTTTTTTCAGGAAACTGTATGATTTCATGGTCTTGGCTGTTAGTATCTGATCTGGAGGCTGAAAATAATGGTCCGGGGCTTGGGATAGGCGCCGATGTCGACGCGCCGCAGGGCCGAGTTGGAACTCGATGTCGAAACGTCCGGGTCGAATCCGTTGTATTTCTTCCACAGGTAGAGGTTCTCGCCGCTGACGCTTACGCGGATGTCGCGCAGGCGGTTTTTGGTGACCTTGCGCATGTCGAACGTGTAGCTCGCGGAGATGTTCTTCAGCCGCAGGTAGCTTGCGTCGTGCACCAGCCGGTCGCTGGGCAGGGCGTCGTAGCTGCCGGCCATCGGCAGGTTCGAATTCGGGTTGCGGACCGGATGCCAGGAGTTCTGCATGTACTTGTATTGGTTGGTATAGGGCGAACCGTTGCCCATCCAGAGTTCGGCGACGTTGTAGATCTTGCCGCCGATCGAGTAGTTGAAGAAGAAGCTGAATGTGAAGTTATGGATGTTGAACGTGTTCTGGATACCGCCGTAGAGATCCGGATCGGCCGATCCGAGGTAGACCAGGTCGTCGCTGTTCAGCGCTCCGTCGTGGTTGATGTCCTGATAGCGGGCGTATCCGGGCTTGAAGGTGTTGCCGCTGGCCGAGGCGTAGGCCTTGGTGATCTTGTTGCGCTCGACCTCTTCCTGGTTGTGCCATACGCCGCCGTAGCGGAATCCCCAGAGGGCGTTGAGCGTGTAGCCCTTCTTGTAGCCGTACATCATGTAGGTGGTTCCCGACGACGACGGCGACGAGTAGGCTGTCACGAAGTCTTCCGAGGCGATGTCGTCCACCATCTGCCTGTTGCGCGACAGGGTGAGGGTCGTCGACCACTGGAATTTCGGACGGACGATGTTGCGGCTTTCGACGGTGAGTTCCTACCCCTTGTTGGTGGTGCGTCCGGCGTTGGCGAAGTAGTTGGTGTAACCCGTCTGCGAGGCCACCTGCACGGTCAGCAGCAGGTCGCGGGTCTTGATCAGATAGGCGTCGGCCGTGACGTTGAGCCGTCCGTCGAACAGCGAGATGTCGGCTCCGAGAGTATACTGGTCGGAGGTCTCCCACGTCAGGTCGGGTGATGCCAGACGCGACGGGTAGACCGCCAGCTGCTGCGTGCCGCCCATCAGGTAGCCGCTCGTCGAGTTGCCGACGGCCGCCAGCGAACGGTAGGCCGAGATGGCGTCGTTACCGGTGCGTCCGAGGCTGGCGCGCAGGGCCAGTTCGTCGATCCACTTGGCTTTTTGCAGGAACTTCTCGTTGGCGATGTTCCAGCGGAGGGCCGCCGAGGGGAAGAATCCCCATTTCTTGTTGGCGGCGAAGTTCGAGGCGCCGTCGTAACGGGCCGTGAACGTAACGTAGTAACGCTCCTTGTAGTTGTAGTTCAGACGTCCGAACACCGACATCTTGGTCCAGTCCGTGTGGTTGGTGCTGATCGAGGTGTTCTGCTTGTCGGGAACCGCGGCCATGTTGTTCCAGGTGAGTTCGTCGAGCGTGTAGCCGCGCCCGGTGATGCTCAAGTTGTTGTCGTACTTGATCTGCGCGGTGTAGCCGGCCAGGACGTCGAAATTGTGGCCGCTCTTGGGGCGCAATTCGTAGTAGACCGTATTTTCGCTTGAGAAACTCGTGTCGTCGTACTCGTCGCGGCTGGCGTAACCGCCTTCGTTCTCCTTCTTGGCCGGCAGGTATCCCGGCTCGTAGTAGCGTCCGTGGCGCTGGTAGGAGTAGTAGGTGAACTGGCTGCGCAGCTTCAGCCCCTTGACGGGGGTCACTTCGACGAATGCGCTGTTGTTGAGCGAAATGCGCCGGGCGTTCTTGAGGCAGTGGTCGAGCATGATGCGCGGGTTGTTGAATTTCTGTCCCGAGTACCACAGGTCGTTCATGCTCGACGAGGGGTTGAGGAACGGGCTGAGGAAGACGGCCGCGTTCCACCAGTTGGTTCCGCCGATCGTGGCCAGGTTCTCGTCCTGGTCGCGGTAGGTGTAGCTCAGGTTCAGTCCGGCCTTGAGCCATTTGGCGAACTCGTGGTCGACCTTCAGGCGCGCCGAGTAACGTTTCAGCCCGCTGTTGTCGATGATTCCCTGCGTTTCGTTGAATCCGGCCGAGGCGTAGTAGGAGCTTTTCGCGGAGGCTCCCGAAATCGAAAGGTCGTAATTCTGATAGAGCGCCGTGCGCGTGATGGTGTCGATCCAGTTCGTGCCGACGCCTTTGGCCTCGGGGTTGGGGAAGGGGTATTTCGACATCGGTGAGTCGGGTTCGATTTTATCGTTGCCGTCGGCGCTTGAGAAGAAATAGGCGTAGTCGTTGCGGTAGCGGGCGAACTCCGTGGCATCCATGATGTCGAGCTGACGCGGGAGCTGCGAAAATCCCAGGTCGGTCTTGAAGGTGATGTTGGGGCGTCCGTCTATGCCGCGGCCCTTCTTGGTCGTGATCACGATCACGCCGTTCGAGCCGCGCGAGCCGTAGATGGCCGTCGACGAGGCGTCCTTGAGGACCGAGATCTGCTCGATGTCGGCCGAGTTGATGTCGTTCAGGTCGCTCACGGCGTCGATCACGCCGTCGACGACGATCAGCGGTTCGTTCGACGCCGAGATCGAACGCGTGCCGCGCACGCGGATCGAAGTCGTGGCTCCCGGCTCTCCGGTCGTGGCCATGATGTCGGCGCCGGCGATGCGGCCTTGGAGGGCCTGGTCGACCGAAACCACCGGCACGTCCTTGATGTCGCTCATCTTGACGTTGGCCACCGAACCCGTCAGGTCGGTTTTCTTCACCGTGCCGTAGCCGATCACGACCACTTCGTCGATGGTCTGCTTGCTCTGTTCGAGTTTCACGTCGACCTTCGTGCGCGCGCCGACCTTTTCGGTTTTGGCTTCATAGCCGATGTACTGGAAGGTCAGCGAAGCGCCTTCGGGAACCTGGATCGAATAATCGCCCGTGGCGTTGGTGCTGGCGCCGTTCGTCGTGCCCGTCACCAGTACGGTCGCGCCGATCAGCGGCTCGCCGCTCTGGTCCGTAACCTTGCCCGTTACGGTATGTTTGGTTCCGCTTTTCTGCGCGAAGGCAGGCGCTGCCGTCAGCACTCCCGAAACCAGCAGGATCAGTAATATGATATATTGTTTCATGCGAATTTTTATTTAAGTGCAACTCCTGATGCTTGCTTCCCGGAGGGGTAGTGGCGGAATTCGATCATCACCGGGTAGTGGTCCGAATGCGTGGCGGTAAATTCGTCGTAGATGATGCGCGAGTCGGTTATTTCACGCATCACGGCCTGCGAGGCGTAGATGAAGTCGATCCGCCGTTGATCCGCCGTCGATTCGCCGTTGTAGGGGGTGGGAACGGTGTGGAAGAACTGGCTGTGGCGGTCGCGCAGGGCGTCGCAGTAGCCGCTCTTGAGTACGATCGAATGCGTCTCGAAATAGGTGTTCGCGGGCATCGCGTCGGCATCCTTGGGCGAATAGGAGTTGAAGTCGCCCGCCATCAGCCACAGCGGTTCCACCGGATAGCGGCGGATGGTGCTGTCGAGGATGCAGTTGATCTCCCGGTCGCGGTAGGTGTTGCCCGTCCCGGCTGCGCCCTGCCCGTTGGGATAGGTTCCGAAGGGATAGAGGTGCAGCACCACGACGTTGATGTCCTTGATGCGGGTGTGGATGGCTCCGTGCCAGAGGGGAACGTCTTCGAGCAGGCGGTTGCGCAGTTCGATGGGGTATTTCGACGTCAGCCCCACCGGAAATCCGCTCTCCTTGCAGAGTATGGCGTAGGGGTGCCCGTAGCGGCCGGCAAGGGCCGTGAGCGACTCCTCGGTGAATGCGTTGCACTCGCAGAGGGCCATGAAGTCGGGGTCCTTCTCCTTCACCCAGTCGACGAAGTTGTCGAAGTTCTGGGCTTTGTCGAGCTTCATGCCCTCGAGAATATTGTAACTGATGAAACGCAGGGTTTCGGGCTGGACGCTCGTTCCCGGATCGGTCGTCAGTTCCTCGTCCGGTGCGGCGGGATCGTCGTCGCAGGCGGGCAGCAGGGCCGTGGCCGTGAGCAGCGTCGCCCCGAAAGCCAGCCGGCGCAGCATCTGTATCGTGTCGTATGTTTTCATGTCGTTCGCTGGTTTATTTGTTGTAACGCAGGGCTGCGTAGGAGACGGTGAATGCGTTGGCTACCTGTCCGTTGGATGCGATGGTCGCGGTGTCGTAGGTCGTCGCCGTGCCGATCTTGTTCTGCACGGGGCGCAGGCGGATCCATGCCACGCTCTGTCCCAGAATCTCGGTGGGAACCTGCATCCACACGTTCTTGTCGCCCGAAAGCTGCTCAAGCTGCATGTTGCCCCAGTTGCCGTTGTCGGGAACCGTGAAATCGGTGAGCTTCTTCCAGTTGTCGCCGTCGAGCGAATATTCCGCCGTCCAGTAGCGCAGTCCGCCCTGTTCCGAGTGGTAGCGGCAGGTGAAGACGAAGGAGCATTGCGTGGAGCTGACGCCCTGCGTCGAGAACTCGAAGATCAGGGAGTTTCCCGTGTTCTTCGCCGTGTCCCACAGCTGTTTGTGGCCCCACGAGGCGTTGTTGATGGTCAGCCCGTTTTCGGCGGCCCGGTAGGCGCTGCCGACGGCCAGCCAGGTGTAGGTGCTCATAAACGAGAGTCCCGAACCCGTCGTTGCGGCCACGCAATGCGCCTGACCGCTGTCGGTTGCCGGATGCGGATACTGCGGGAATGCGTAAGCGCGGGGGTCCTTGCTGCCGTTGGGACTCCACTCCACGGCCACGGCCGAGAAGACGTTGTCGGCCGATTCGTCCAGCGCGATGTCCTCGCGTGTCACGTTGCGGATCTGGTAACGGCCGATGTCGCCGCCCCGCTCGAAGAAGGTGTAAGGCTCGTGTACGATGATGCCTGTGATCGTTCCCTCGCCGTCGGGCATCTCCTTGAAACGCCAGTCGCAGCCGTGGTTGGTCATCAGGTAGATCATGTCGCCGTGACGGTCGAGTACGGCCGCGGGGTAGTAGTTGTTGAAACTGTTGGTGTAGTTGATGTGCACGGGGATGAAACGTCCGGTGCGCACGGCCATCTGGCAGCGTTTGAGCGTCACCTGGGTGTAGATGTCGGCGTCGGTCAGCTGGTCGATGAAGCGTCGCTTCGCGGGCAGTTCTTCGGCCGTCCCGGCCTCTTTGGTGACGATGTGGTCCTGCGTCACGCCGCTGAGCGTGTAGCGCTCGGGGTTGCTCCGCTTGGTCAGCGTGAGGCCCTTGCACCAGAGTTTGAGTTTGTCATATCGTTGCAGGTTGTTCTGCTGGGCGTCGGTCGTGACGAGGGCGAGACCCAGCGAGGCGTCGGCGTTCTGCATGTAGGCCGTGCAGCCGTTGATGCCCAGGTCGGGTTTCTCCGCGGCCTTGGGCATCGGACTTCCGGCCATGTTGGGCGAGGCCCAGTCGCTGATGACCGTGCCGCTTACGGCGATGTCCTGATCGAGGGTGATCTCGCCTTCCGCCTCCGCGATCAGCCCGCGCAGCTCCTCGAAGGTCATCTCGCGGGTCTCCGCCGTACCGCCCGGGATACCCTGATAGGCTGTGAAATAGGTTGTGTGATCTTCGCCCCAGTCGTCCCTGAAATCGGAGCCGGAACCGCGCCGTGCGAGGCTCGAATTTCTTGTTGTCGGCGATCCGGAACCGGAAATATTTGAAATCCTGGGCGTAGCTGACGCTGTCGGCCCACGGTTCGGCAGCGGAATTCTCGTCGTAAACGACCGTCCAGTAGATTTTCTTGGACAACGGGATGTTGGTGTCGATTGCAACGGAGTCGATCGTGCTAACGGACGAATATTGTTTTCCGATGTACTTGAACTCCAGGAGCGGCGTCGTGCCGTACTGCATCAGGTAAATCGTGTCGACGACCTGCTGGCGGGCCGATGAGACGAGGATGGTTCCCTTGCGGGGAAGCGAGTTGTTGGTCCGGTAATTGAGGTTGAGCGAGCCGCCCGTTTCGCCGCTGTCGGCGCCGTCGACCGAGACCCAGAGTCTGGTCTCGGGCGTGAGCCGCGCCTGCCACGGTCCGGAGGTCTCTACCTTGATGGTGCGGGAGCCTGCGTCGCTGGAGACGAAGACTTCGCTGCTGACGCCTTTCGAGCCGATAGCCGGCTCCGTTTCATCCTCGCTGCACCCCCCCCGAGCAATAGGGCCGAGGCGGCGAAGGCGCAGATCAGGCTGAAGCGCTTGGTGTAGAATTTTTTCATCGTATGTCGTAGTTTGGGTTTTTAGTGTCGCGGGGCATTCTGTTCCCAGGGGAGTTTGCCGAACAGGTCTTCGAAATCGTACCATTTCAGGCGCAGCACGTAGAGGTTGTCGATGAAGATGCGTGTGTTGCCGCTCTCCATCTCGTATTTGCCGGCCATCAGTTCCATGCGCGTGTTGCTCGTAAAGGGATTTTTGGGGTGGGAGAAGATGATGAACTCCTGCTGGGAGTTTTTCCACATGGCCGTCGGAAGCTCCGCGGCCGTGGGGTCGAGGTGTCCCACACGGACGGTTTTCTCGGTGGTTCCGTCGGCGAACTGCCCGCCTCCCGTGATCCGCACAGTCAGTTCGTCGTTGTCTTTCGTGCCGTCGGCCGCCGCATAGGCGATGGCGTTGAAACGGACCATGGCGGCCGTGTCGTTCCGGATGCCCGGATCGTACGGGGTCAGCAGGTTGGCTCCGTGTCCGGCGTCGTCGCCGAGCTTGACGTAGCCGTTTTTGCCGTAGCAGTAGGCCGTGCCTCCCTCCTGTGCGGGCGTCGATTCCAGCCCCATTTTCTTCTGGTCGGCGGTCCAGCTGTCGATCGGCGTTTCGCCCCGGGTCTCCAGAGGTTCCGCCGAACCGTACTTCAGCCAGTCGAAGTTGCCCTCGTAATCTTTGGTGTATTTCGGGAATCCCTGCACCACGGCGATGAATTCATTGAGGAATTCGACGTCGGTGTGCAGCGAGATGCACCCTTTCCGTTCTACGTAGGACTCCGTGTGCGGGGTGATCAGCAGGACCAGTTCGTCGATTCCGGGCCTGACGCCGCGTTTGATTTCGTCGACGTTGAGCCACTCCTCGGCCGGCAGTTCTCCGGACTCTTCCTTTTCGCCTTCGAATCCGACCTGATAAGCCACATTGCTTCTGATATAGATGGATCTTTTGAACGGAGTGGCGTCCTGCTCTTTCGACGCTCTGACGGGGATGTGCAGGGTTCCCGTCAGCGCTTCTTCGAACTCGGGCGAGTTCGACCACTCGATGTGTTCCCTGCGGGAGTAGTCCTTGTCGTCGTCGCAGGCTGTGCCCAGAGATACCGTGCCGGTCAGCAGCAGTACCGCGATCAGCGGGTGACGCTCCTCTTCGGGATTTTCAGAGATAGAGTTGTTCTCATAGCATTTAGGTTAATTGGTCTGAAAAAGTTTGGAAAATTTTAGCTAAATTTCGGGTGAATATTGAAAATATTTTCATTACAAAGATAGCCCTTAATAAATATGCGGAAAGGGCCTTGCCCGAAAATGTAAATGAATGTAAATCTTATCTTGTTTATTGTCAGCATGTTCGATTTTTACACCCCCGTGCGTTATGTAAATGCTGAAACTTTGATATTTTACTTTTTAATACATTTGTAATACGCATACCCTTTCTTCTGATTTGCTTTTGTGTTATTAAAACGCTATGTTTGCATTAAACCGAAACCTGAAATGAAAATCCTCCTTCTTGCCGCAGCGTTGTTCTCCGCGCTGTCCGCGGCTCCGGCTTCCCGGGTGAAAAGACCGACCTGCAGGAGCTGTTCCGCAGTCTCGATCGGGTGATCGCCCGCAGCGGCGAGTACACGGCGCGGCGCGAATCCCGCATTGATTCGCTCAAGCGCGCTCTGACCCGCGACGGGCTTTCGCTGCGCGAGCGTTTCGACCTGACCGAGCGGCTCGCCGAAAATTACAACTCCTACCAGAGCGACTTCGCGCTTCTCTACCTCCGGCGAACTCTTGCGCTGGCCGAGAAGACCGGCGACAACGACCTGATCATGCGTGCCCGCTCCGGGATTGCGCTCTGTTACAGCCTGGGCGGACGTTTCTACGAGGCCGAGGAGATCTTGAGCGGTATCCGCGACACGGTGCACGTCAGCCGCCGGGCGCTGCAATCCTATTATGTCGCCCGGCATCGCATGAACCGCGAACTCTACGCCCTGACCGAGCCGGGCGAACGCCGCGACCTTTTCCGCCGGCGCGAGCACTATTATGCGGTCAGCGCGGCGGAAATCAGCGAGGACACCTTCACGAGCCTGTACTACGGGTATATGGATGCCATCGTCCGCAAGGACTGGTCCGAGGCTTCGACCCTCTGCGACAGCCTGCTGGTCTCGGTCCCTTCCGATTCCCACTCCTACGCCAAGGCCGCCAACCACAAGGCGCAGCTCGAGGGGAAGGCGGGGCGTCCCGACGAGGAACTCGCCTGGTTCATACGTTCGGCCATGGCCGACATCCAGTCCGCCGTGCGTGACCACGGGTCGCTGTGCGCCGTCTCCGAGGAGCTTTTCAACCGGGGCGACGTCGATCGGGCGATGGATTATATCCGCGTGGCGATCCGCGACACGCGTTTCTTCAACTCCCCGAGCCGCTCGTGGCGCGACATGGCCATCCTGCCGCAGATCGAGACGGCTTACAGCGAGCGCAACGCCCGCCTGCACACGATGTACATCGTGCTGATCGTCGTCATCCTGCTCTTTTTCGTCTCGGCCGTCGCCGCGGGGCTTTACGTGCTGTCCCGCAACCGGAAGCTCTGCGCCGTGCAGCAAACCCTCCGCGAGTCGAACGACAAACTCAACGGTCTGGCCCGGAGCCTGCGCGAGACGAACGACCGCCTGAGCGCGCAGAACCTCCGGATCGCCGATGCCAACCGGATCAAGGAGGTCTATATCGGGGGCTTTCTCCAGACGATTTCGGAATATATCAACAAACTCTCGGGTACGTATCAGTATGTCAACAAGATGCTGCGCGACGACCGGATCGCCGAACTCCGCCGCGAATACGCCCGCAGCAACGTCCGCAACGACGAACTGAAGGAGTTCTACGCTCTTTTCGACAAGACTTTTCTGGGGCTTTTCCCTCCTTCATCGATGAGATGAACGGCCTGCTTGCCGACGAGGCCCGCACCGAGGGGCGCCGCGACGGGGAGCTCACCACCGTTCTGCGTATTTATGCGCTGATCCGTCTGGGCATTGCCGACACGGCGACCATCGCCGCCTTGCTGCATTGTTCGATCCGCACCGTCTACAACTACCGCTCGTTCACCCAGCGGCACTCGCGGCCCGACGTCGGCGACCTGGAACAGCGTGTGCAGCTGATCGGGTTGAACGGGATCGCCGCCCGGTCCTGACGGAGCCGCGTGTGCCGAAAAGCGTAAAATAACGCTGTTCCGGCAATTTTAACCTCCCGGCCGTAACAACGGCCGGGAGGTTTACAGAAAACTTCTCCCCTTCTTATGGGTGTACTCCTGCAGGACATAGGTCGTGAAGATCGGGAAGAACATCATCCCTAACGACGGCAGCAGCACGCAGACCACTTTCCCGACGGCCGTGACGGGGAAAATCTCCGCACCGACGGTCGTGACGTTCATCCACGCCCACCAGAGCGCATTGCCGAAGCCGTGGAGCTTGGGATTGACGAGCACCTCGTAGTCGTAGAACACCAGCCCGGAGATATAGGTAAAGATGACGACGGTGAAGATATAGGCGAAAAAGAGCCTCCGCATCCTGTTTTCGGAGACCAGCCACCGCACGATGATCACCATGGCCAGGAAGGCCCGGAGCAGCGGGATAAGCCCGACGAGCACGCCCCAGTCGTGGGTCATGTCGACGCCGCTCCACGCCAGGATGTTCAGGTAGGGTACGGAAAGCAGCAGGAACGGCAGGTTGCGCCAGAAAAAACGGCCCGGACGTTCGGCAGCGGCCCAGCGGACGAAGAAATCGCACAGGAAAACGAGGCAGACGACGAACTGGATCGCAAGATAGGTGCGGGACACGTGGACATGGTCGCCGGCAATGATCTCCCACGAGAGGGCCACGAGGAGCACCAGTCCGGCAATGAGTTTGACAACACCGAGCGCATCACGGATTCCGGCACGCGCCGATTGGGTAAGAGACATAGATTGCGGGTTTTCCGTAGCGCGCTCAAAATCAATGCCACAACCCGGAATCATAAATTTTACGGCGTTTTTTTTGCCGAAAGATTTTGCACGATTGAAAATTTCTATTACCTTTGCACTCGCTTTCAGCAATGGCGGGTTAAGCTCAGCTGGTTAGAGCGCATGATTCATAATCATGAGGTCCCGAGTTCAAGTCTCGGACCCGCTACTTTAAAATCAACGACTTACAGCAGTGTAAGTCGTTTTTCTTTTTAGGCCCGGTAAACAATTTCGAAACAAATTCGCCCTAATTTCATATTGACCGCCCCCGGCAAACGCCATCGAAAAGGCCGTATGTTTTTGCGCACGCACGCGCACAGACGGCGAAAAACTCCCGGCAACCTCGCACGCGCGTATAGACGCGCAAAAATTCGCCTTGCTGAGTTAATACATAGGCAAACTGCGGACCGGCTTTGTATTCAACGGGCGGGAATTTCCGCCGGTTGTTCACGCACGCGCGTAAGGAGGTCGGAAAACTCCTCGTAGCGGGATAATACGGCGCAATGTCGATAATACCGTTGTACCTCCAAAAAGGCCAGCAGGGCCAGCAACAGCAAACCCAGCCGCCCGGATTGACGGCTGGGGCAAAGTAGTGGTATAATGGAACCTCAATGCTCGGTTGTTATTTTCTCGTGCTCCTCGGCCAACTGCCGTAGCTCGGTATTAAAATCGGCGTTGATCCTCACACGCTCTTTAAGTTGGAACAATATTTCTTTTACCTGCGGGTCCTCCGGTTTTACATCTCCGCTTTCCAATTTGGCGACAAGCTCTTCCCCTCGGCGTATTACTGCTTCTGTTTCCGCCATCATCTTATCGCCCTGTCGTAAAATCTGATCTACATTCATAACGCAATAGTTTTTATCGTGTAAGTTTCATTAACAATCCCTTCGGCTTATGGGCGGGCTTGCTCGGCGATACCTGCGCCCCTCGAATGTGTTTTTGCTTCGGATGATTTCGAGAATCACCCGATCGCCGTCGAGAACCAGCATCCCGTGCCGGCGTGGATCGCCGCCTTTGGTTCGGTGCTCTACCTCGCATTCGGTTCGGATGCGGACACAGCGGAAGCCTGCGGCCTCGAAAGCCGATCCGATCAGCGACAGGTCGCTGCGCTTGGATACATATACCTGCTTTTTCATAGTGTCAGTTGTTGAAGTCATAGTGTTTGTTCGTCGAAGGGTCGAACGTCGAAAATTCGCCGTTTCTTTCCCATTCCCGGACGGTATAGCGCCCCTTCGGAAGATACCCCCCGCCCGACGGACGGCCTCGGCCTCGGTGGGGAATGTCCCCAACCGATAGCCGCCGTATGTCAGTTCGTAGATCATAGTTCGGTATTGTTGGACAACGTACATAAATTTTCCGTCATGGACATCACGGCCAACTTCATTACCTCGTCTTGCGCTTTGCCTAATGCGCTGTCAAATTCACTGTTCACCTCATTGACCGCCGAGCCGCCGTAATCCATTCCGGTAACTTCCGCCGCCTCGCCGCAGAGGTCCGATAATTTGATATAGATAGCCAGGTATCCGGCGGTCATCGGGCTTAATTTTACGTTTTCAAATCTTCGATAGTCATGATTTTATAGTTTTAATCGGTTAGTTCAACATTAATTGCAAGGCTTCGGCGATCTCCGGACACTCCGGCCCGCCCGATCCCATACGGCGGGGACTTCTGTAAATTCGCTCATCTCGTCGTTGCACAACCGGGCCGAATAGTCAACGAATACCGTGTACCCCTTGTGGGTAATTTCGAAACCTTCGCTTACGCCGTCGCAGTTGAAGGTGATGTAATCGGCCGCCTTGCGGGCCATTGTCCGAATGTCGGACCGGGTTGGTGTTCGTTCATATCGTTGCCGTTAATATATTGCTACCAGATTTGCGGACCGGAACGACCGGAAGCCGCCCGCCTCAACGTCGTAATACTTGACCGTTTGCCCGTCGTCGGGTCGCCCTGTTCCCTTGATCAGCTCCGCCGTATCTTTGAGTGTTCCGACAGCCCGGCGCAATGTCCCGTCGGTCTTTTCGTAGGCGAACCGCACGACACCCGCCCGCATTCGCTTTGCAAGCCGGTACAGCTGCCACGATTTCGCAAGGGCAACGGCGAACGCCTTGCCCGTTGTGCGGGCAATCACCCACGCCCGGCGCATAATGGTTGACAAATCGTGTTTTTCATCGTCTTTCCTTTGTTGTGGGGCGGTTTTCTGAGGCCGCCCCCGGTTTATTGTTAGTCTCCGTAGTACGTTCTGCTGTCTCCGTAGTAGTCGGCCGGGATTATCAGCGGGAGCGGATCGAGGACGGGGCGTTTCGGCTCCTCCATCGGGCGGTTTTCGATTATCGCCGTCATCACCGCGATCTTCTCGTTGCGCCAAGCCTTGCGCAGGCAGGCCGAGAACGACATCGAGGCGTTGGCACGTTTCAGATACCAGGCGTTGCGCATGATCTTCGATTTGTTATATATTGCTTTCATGGTTTATTAGGTATTAGCTTATTTTCTTAATGCAAATATAAGGCATTGATTTATAACATCCAAAGATTTTAACAAGAAAATACAAAATAATACTATTTTTTTTAGCTTATTTATTTGGCAATACTTTATAATTAACCTATATTTGCATTACAAACCAATGCATTATAAGTATGATACAACTAAAATTAAGGAATTATGTAAAGAAAAGGGCATAACACTGAATCAGTTGGCCGAAAAGATTGGAATTTCCCAACCGTCTATTAGTGGTATAGCAACGGGAAAGCAAAAGCCGGCATTTGACACGCTCGAAAAAATGGCCGATGCTTTGGAGGTTACTCCCGCAGAACTTTTGCCCCTCAACCAACAAACACAATCACCTGCCCGAAATGCGGGACGGTGCTGGAGGTAAAGGAAAGAGAATAATATGGGAAAGAAAACAGACCAAATAGACGCCCAAAGCCTCGAACAGACGCACACCCTTTTCGAATCGGGGACATCGACCGCATAGAGGTCGGAACCGTGGCCGGACTTTGTGAGATTCACCGCTATCTATTCGGTGGGTTGTACGACTTCGCCGGAAAGATTCGAACGCTGAACATTGCAAAGGGTGGCTTTCGCTTTGCAAATTGCCTTTACTTGGGCGCGATACTTCCGGTAATCGAGCAGATGCCGGAAACAACCTTCGAGGAGATCATCGCAAAATATGTCGAAATGAACATCGCCCACCCGTTCATGGAGGGCAACGGCCGGGCCACCCGGATATGGCTCGATATGATGCTGAAAAAGCGTCTCCGGCGAGTTGTGGACTGGCAGAAGGTAGACAAAGATTTATACCTTCAGGCGATGGAACGCAGTCAATAAATGACCTTGAATTACGCGCGCTGCTCAGCCAGGCATTAACCGACCGCACGGATGATCGGGAGGTTATTTTCAAAAGGTATCGAACAGTCGTACTATTACGAGGGATACGAGGGGTAAAGCGTATGTAGCAAAAATAGATAATTACTTCATCACATTCTAAAATTTAATCGGCATGAACCTTATCACGTTTATTTTCAGGGGTTATCATTTTAATATTCGCTATACTGCAAATTGTCTTATTCTTCAAACTATGGAGAATGACAAACGATGTTCATTTAATCAAAGAAAATAAACAAGTTAGTAGCAACGATCAAGAGGAAATTCTTTGGTTACTTCGAAAATATATTTTGTTGGGTGATACCAACAAAGCCCAAGAAATCATAGTCTCCATTTTTTTAAGCAATATAAGAAAAGATATTGCTACAAACGGGATAACAAATTGCGATATAGAAAAATGGAAAAATGAATGCTTATTATATTATAAAGCCATAAACAAAAACATTCCAGAACCCATTCTAAAAATACACTCCGGGATAGATGTTATCAAGTTGATACATTGACATCGCTGAAACAATGCACAGATAAAGCACCTAAAACTATTTATCGAAATTCGGCTACATTATTTTTTAATTTCAAATAGCAGACAAATACGCCTATAAAACCAAGAGAGCCGAGAATTATCCCGGCTCTCGTCATTTCGTCGTTATTCGGTGGCGTGCATCATCACACGCAGCGTGCCCCGTCATTCCTTTACTGCTACTGTCATTTTGCCGATGGACTGGATGATCTTGGCAGCTTCGGGATCGAGGACCACGGAAATAGGCTGTATTGCGGCCGTTATCGCCTTGCCGTTGGTTGTCACATCCTGGCGGTCGGCAAGATGAAGGACACGGGCAACGATTCCCGAATCGTACTGTCCACATAATGCGCCCTCCAACTGGTCCGCCTCGATAGCCACTCGCACGTGCGTAAGGAGGTCAGAAAATTCCTCCCTTGACTCATATTCATAGAAATTTTGCCTGCTGATCTTTGCAAATTGGCAGAATCCCACTAATGTCAGGGGACGCTGTGTTGGAACCGCAATTATTTCCCCTGCTGAAACCTTGTTGATGTAAACCGGATTCGCTTTCACCCATTCGACATACTCTTCGAACTTGGCTTCAAGCGCTTCGGGAGTATATGCACGAGGGCGGCCCACTCTCTTATTAGGGGTATCCATGTTATTATTCGTATTTTTTTCGACCTAATTTTCCGAGGCTGTTTTGAACCTTGACCCGCTTCTGCCCCTTGTTGATGTCAACCACCGAAACAATGGGCGCCGGCATATTCATCAGGGCCCGTTCCATCATGCGCTCTATCCCCTTCATTCCGTCGTTGCGCTGGGGAAGATTCGATACTTGGATGGCGTTTCCGCCGCTTGCCACGTTCATGGCCGAGAGCATTGCGCCCCAGTCGTTGACAGCCTGGGCGGTCATCACAGCTTCGCCGTTGGATAACATTGCGGGGATGCTGTCCGAGGTTCGGTGCCCGGGCCCGTGACAAGGCCGCCTTCCGAGAAGAACGAAGGGATGGCCTGTGCAAGCGTTGTCGCCGATGCGATTGCCGCCTGCGCTGTTATAATTCCTTTCTGTGTTGCAAACCATATAGGTCCCGCAATAGGTCCGAGTTGGAATGATGCAACCATCGCTTCCATTGTTGCTTTTTGAGCGTCGATGATGATTTGCGCCACGGCCAATGCCTGCTCTGCAATGGCGAATGCCTCAAGATCATCGCCCAACGCCCCGAATAAACCTCTTAGACTCCCAACTAACGAGGAGGCGGCCGCCAGTTCGTCCAGTTGCACTTTTATTGCCTGATTTTGCGAGGCAATAGACAGGTCGGTCGTTTTCTTAATTGCATCTTGCACATTGTTTTCTGCATCCAGTCGGGCCATCTCATAGGCTTGAATAGAACCGTATTGCGCACTCCATTGCTCCTCATCCATTTGTGAAATAGCGTCATATTTACTTTGAGCAATACGCAATTCTTCATTTGCAACGGCCTGCTGCGCTTTAATCCGTGCATCCTTGTCGTCCCCGATCAATCCTGCATAGTTCCTGTTTTTACTTGCGCAAGAGATAGTTTGTCCATCTCTTCCTGGACTTTGATCCGCATCTTGATCCTGTTCTCCACATTGCGGGCTTCTTCCTCGAACTCCTTATCGCTCCAACGCTGGCGTATTTCGGATTCCTCCTTATACCTGCGTTCCTCCATATTCAGGATTAGCTGGTTTATAGCCTCCCGGGATTCCGCAGTCAGCGTTTTGTCGTATTTGAGTTTGTTTTCCAACTCCTGACGTTCCCACGAAAAGCGAAGCCGGGAAAGTTCCAGGTCTTTTTCAAGGCTCGCTTGTCTAAGTTCAAGAATGGATTTTGATAATTGCTTCTCTAAATCGAGCTGTGTCTTGGCGGCTTGTCGTGCTATTTTATTAGCAGCCTCTTGCGCTTTCTCATTCGTTCGTCCAAGTTCTTTTAAGCGTTTGATCTCATTCTCAACAGCTTCGGCCCTTTTATTCCGTGAAATGATTTCGTCCTCCGTGGTTGCGATCTCCTTGTTTATATCGGCAAGTTCTTGTTCCTTTCGCTTGATTAAATCCTTGATGGCCTCCCCTTGCGCATTGATGTCATCTGCACTGATCTTGTACATATCCATCAATGTTTTCATCGCTATTTTGTTTGCAGAAAGGGTTTCGTTATACCGATCCGTAGCACCTCGCACTTTATTCAGCGTGCTTTCCAGTTCATTGGAAACCTCTACATATTCACTCACGACCGGACGGTTACCGGCCATAGTCGTCCGAGTTTTTGTAATGTTCTCATTGAACATCCGGTATATTTCCTGCGCACGCTCTTTCAATTCCGGAATTTCACTATTTAACCCGGCACGAAACTCGGTAAAATAAGCGATCCCGGCCTCCCGGCCGAATTTTTTAATAAACTTATCCTGCACGCCTTCGAAGGCTTTATCCATTGCCTCGCCGTATTCTTCGGAGGCATTGGCATTGGATTCCTCCAAACCCTTAGCAATAGCGGCCGCCGTAATACTGCCTGCAAGGGCGTCATAAGCCGCCTTTTGGTCCTCCAAATTCCGTATCTCCTCCTTTTGGTTAGAAAGATAGTCCCCGTATTTATCCTCTATGACTTTGCGGGCGGCGGCATATTCGGCTGTACCCTTTTTGCCTCACGGAGGGCGTCAAACTCCCGCTTCAACTCTGATCGGCTGTTTTCAATGGCCCGGTTGAGGTCTTGCGTATATTGAGCAACATCCGACAACGCATCACCTGCGCTAAACAATCCCTTTACCCACGCCCCGATCTCTTTCCCGTAGGCTGTCAGCAGGGTAATGCCCACGACCAAAGCCGTCTGCCAGGAAAAGATGGACGAAATAACCTGCCGGAACACCGGGATCGTCATTTTCCCCTCGGCTCGCAACGCTTTATTATTGGCCGAAGCTCTCTTCAGTTCATCGGCAAGCATCGGCAGGTTGTTGGAAATCGCCAGAAAAACTGCTGGGCGGACATCGTGAGCGACGGAGTTCCCGGGCTACTTGTTGCACCTGGAAAGAAAGCGGACTAAGCGCACTTGCATAATTGCCGACATTGGACCGGAAATTCAGCAAATCCTGCTCGGCCTTGTTCACCTCCGTTTGCATATTGCGGACTTGTTCGGCCATCTTCATTCCTTTTGCCGATTTGCGGTCAGCTTCGAGAGTGCATAATACTCTTTCGTCAACTTCGAAATATCGTTCCGGAGTTTATTAACGGAGCCATCAAGCTGCGCATCCTTCTTGACCTGTTCGTTGATCTGCTTCATGTATTGACGCTGCGCATCGGTATTTTCCCGAATTACGGCTTTATACCGGGCCATCTTCTCGTAATAATCTGCATCCTCTTTCTTGAGGTTCTTAATAGACTGCCGGGTCTCATCTATTACTTTTTGCGCTTCTGCCCAGCCTTTGATAAGTTTCGAGTATTCGATCTCGATTGTGATGATCTTGTGAATGGAATCCTGTGCCATATATCCTCATATGGATTAAATAATTAACAATCTATTTTATACTAACCCAGCGCTCCGTGTCATGGGTTATTCCCCGGCTCTGCTCGTCCGGTAGGATCGGCTGAGAGGCGGATATACGCCCCATCTACCGCCCAAAAAAATAAGGACCTTTCGATTGGGAAACCTCAAAGCCGCATAACCGTCCGTCATGCCCGAACAGTTTCAAAACCGTCGCATTGTCGGTCGTAATGCTGGCCCCCTTCGCCGGAACCGATATTTGCCGGATAGCATTGATCTGACCGTCTCGATTTCTCTGATATACAACGGCGACTAAACGCTGCGGGACACGCCCCGCCAAAGACGCAAGACGGCCCAAGAAGCCATCGCCAGGGCAATCCACGTATTGCAATGATACGATGTATTTCCCCAAACGGATCTGCCAATCGTCAGACCCTCCGGCAGCGATTTGATTCCGGATGCAATACTCCGTGTAGATTTTGGTTTCTTTTTTCATAACATTTTAATATTCAATAGTTTATCTTTTATTGCGAACCTCTGTCTGCGTTCGTACTCCTCGCACTTACGGCGGGTACGCTCCAGCAACTCTACAAGTTCTTTCTTATTCAATCCTATTGTCAGCGCGCTATCATCCCGCTGACCACCTCTGCGTTTTTCTTTTGGATTTATCCTGCTCATTCCCCCGTTTTTAGTACCTTTGGCTTGCGAGAACCAAAGTGCGGGGGAACAGTTTACGGCCCTTGCTTTCGAGGATAGGCGGGCGCCAATACCGCCTATCCTGATCTTCGCCTCATCTTGTCATATCACACGCGAAATCTGCCCGCGTCGAATCCGTTTGCCATATAGAAAGCGATTTTGTCGGCTGTGTGTCGTTCATCACCCCGAAAGCAAAGAGCTGTGCCGAAACCGAATTGGGAGGATTTCGGATAGCGTTCGTAGGCGTTGCCGTCCTCGTCTTTCGCTTTGGGTGCTTTGAACACCTCGTAATAGGTCAGTCCTTCGGAGGTGGTACGCTTGTAACAATACATCCCGTTAGCCTCGTTGTGGGCGATTTTCTCGAATTTGTCGCCGAATTTTGTAAACTCGTCCCGCAATGGCGGGTAAAACATCTGTTTTTTCATATCCTGTTTCTGAATTTTCGATTATCTTTCGCGTCGTGGGTACTTGTTCCACCGGGTATTTTCATGCGCTCAAATCGCAACTATCGCTAAAACGGCCCGGCCTCTCGGTCCGGTTCTACATCCGGGCTGTCGTAATCGGCTATACGGGTCAAGCTCTCGTTATGTCGGAAAATCACGCATCCCGTCGCCCCCTCCCGGTTCTTGGCGATATGCAGCAGCCCGACGCCCTCGGCCGGAATGGTCCCGTATCGCCCCGCGTCTATCTCGGCCCGGCCGTACACCGCCGGACGGTCGAGGAACAACACCATATCGGCGTCCTGCTCGATGGCTCCCGATTCCCGGAGGTCTGACAGTAACGGCGTCTTATCGGCCCTATCCTCAACTTTGCGCGACAACTGCGACAACAGGATGACGGGCGCGTCAAGCTCCTTCGCGAGCAGCTTTGCCGAACGGCTGGCAGCGGCGATCTCACGCTCGCGGGTGCTTTGAACGTTACGGGACGTCGTGTCGAGCAGTTGCAGGTAATCAATAATGACCATCCCGCACCGTCCCCGGCGGTGCATCGCCTTGCATTGCGAATGTATAGCCCCTATCGTGATATTAGCGCGATCGTTTAGGTAAACAGGCATTGCCGAAAGGTCCGCGGCGGCCCGTTCGAGTTCGTGCCAGCTGTCGGCGTCTATATCGCCCGTGCGGAACGATCCGGAGTTAACGCCCGAGCCTCCGACCAGCATACGCCCAGCCAGCTGGGTATTGGGCATTTCAACAGAATACATACACACCGGAACCCCAGCGATAGCGGCGGCACGGGCAAAATGCAACATCGTAGCACTTTTGCCCATCCTGGGGCGGCCGGCCAACACGATAAGCTGGCCACCCCTCCAGCCGCCCGTCAGCGCGTCAAGCCGTTGTAAGCCCGTAGGAATACCGATGCACTCGCCCGCCTGTCGGGCCTGCTGCCGACGCTCCAAGTCGTCGAGGGTGGCCCGCACGACATCCCACAATGGCGTTATGTCATTCGAACGCACAGCCCGGTCAGCTATCGCGGTTATTTCCGATGTAGCCCAATCCACAACGCCGTCGGGATCCGACACAGCGCGTGCCGCGAGTTCGTGGCCGAAAAGGCATAGGCGGCGCCGGATTTCGGTGTTTGCGAGTTGACGGGCGTGGTCCAGGATATTAACGCCGGAACCTACTGCGTTGGTCAGTTCTACCAGGTAGCGGGTCATCTCCCGGCCTTTCAGTTCCGGACGATCTGCGAGCGTGTAGAGGTCGATTTTGTCGCCACGCTCCAACATCGAGAGCATCGTACTGTATGTTTTGCCGTTATTCACATCAGAAAAGGCTTGAATTTCGACGATCTCTGCAACCTCAGACAGTTGATACGAATCAAGGATCAATGCACCCAAAACAGCCTTTTTCGAGTTCGGGCGATTCTGGCAACCCCTCAACAGGGGCCGGGCGGTTATAGGAAATTTGTTTTCCGCGCTTCATAGTTAGTTTGTTTTTGGGTTGTGGTATTAAACTCGGATTTGCGGCGCATCCAATTTCGCGCGGCGGCTTTCCAGTCTTTTATCGGGTTCTTACCGGTTCGCCAGCCGTTGGCCGTGAAATGGTCGTAAAGCATTCGGCATCCGTATCGCTTCCGTCGATCGTCAAAAATAATCTTTGACCATTTCGAGCGAGGGAGCAACAAACGCCCGGCGTTTAGTTGCGACGTCTCCCCCTATAACCCCCTTTTCATTAACATTAACATTAGCATTATCATTATGATTTAAGGGGTTGTTTTTGGGGTTGTCCCCTGGGGTTATCCTTTGGGGTTGTTTTCTCGCATTCTGATTCCCTTTCGGGGCACCTCCGTTTTTCCCGTATTCGGCGCCTTTAAGGCCGTTATTTCTACACGCGTCGTAACGCCTTATCGAAGCCTCAAGCTGCGGGCGTATCAGTTTCCACGCCAAGCGACCCACGGGGACAATCCGTTCGGATCTACGCCGAAAAATGCAAAATCCGTAATAGCTTCGTATACTGCTAACTTGTCGGCGTCCGGCATATCGCGTATGGCGTCCTTAAAACTCCAATAAAACGCAAACGTTTTTCGGTTCGGATTTTCCGTGTGCCCTATTGCGGTCATCGTTGCACCTCCTTTCCCGTATTGTCTTGCTGAATAAAGTACCGCTTGAACCGTCCGCCGTGTTCTCCGTCGCACCACACATCGGCAATCGGCACGCCTTTCGCCCGTAGGTCACGTATCGAGCTGCGGGGATCGGACAACCTTAGCGCCGCGGAAATATCCGCTACCGAATGGCGCCCACCCTGCAACAGGAAATTATACACCCGCCGTTGATGGTGACCAAACGAAATTTGCATATCATTCCCGGATTGCGTATATTTGTCGGTGCCGTTATTTGCCCCTGCGTGCTCGCTCCGAGTGCCGGGGGCTTCTATCTGTCTCATAAGGCCCGGCGGTTATTTACGGTTGGCACTTTCGGCGATACGCAATGCGGCAGCGGTCCGCCTGTCCTCAGAATGGACGGTGCGCGATTCAATCCACGCAAGAAGTTCTTTTTTTAGAGAATACCGTGCGGCGTCCGAACTTCCTGTAAGGGATAGTGTTTTTGTAGACTTGATTGTAGAGCGTGGCCCGGGTGGTGGGTATGCCTTGTTCGGTCAGGAACAAAGCGGCATCTTCGACGTTCATGCCGTCTGTTTGGACGGGCTCGTTCTTGCGCCGGAAGTCGGCGAGTTTGGGAAGAATCGCGTTTACTGCATCGCTGATGATGGATTGCAGTCGTGCGGGAGTGGTGACGATAACAGGTTCATTCATACCTTGACACTATTGATTGTTTTACAATATCCGCTGATCGGGCGGATTGCTCAACGTTGATAGTGCAAAGGAGCAAATAATTAAATTGGATCGTAAATACTACCCATTTGGAGGACAGGTGAAAAGCTATGCAAAATAGTTGTCCAGTATGTCGCAAATTATACTACACAACAAAATGACAAATACAGACAAATAAAAAAAGCTGTCCAGTAAAAACGCACAATGCCCCACAAAAAAAATTACATTTCTTTCAGCCTTTCTATGGTTTTTCTTACCATTATATCAAATTTGGGCTGACCCAATCGGCACAACCCCATTGAATTGGCAACAGTCACAATAAATCCTTTATTAATCCAATCTGTTACGGTTTTTCTATTTCGTCCTGTTATACGAGCAAAATATGCTGCACTTATACAAATATCGAGTTCTCCATTTGCGAGATATTCATAAGATGACCCGAGTTCGTTTTTATCATACTCCGTTAGCTTTGCTATTGTGTCAGCAAACCTATGCCGTTGCTCTTTATCCGCTTTCTTTATGCGGATGTCTATTATATTCCAGTCGTAGTCGTCCGCGCATATGTCACAACACTCTACAAGGTCTTTTATAATAGCATTTTGCGCATCTTTCGAAAACCTCATTAAGAATTTATCAAATTTATACCGACCCATATCCCTAAAATTTAGTTAATAATTCCGCATTCTTCTGCCGTTCCTCCCTCTCGAAGCTGGCAAGGTAATTTTCGGTCGTCTTGAGATCTTGGTGCCCCAGCGATTCCGAGATATAGGCAATATTGGTTCCTGCCCGCTTCAACACCGTAGCGAACGAATGCCTGGCAGTATAGGTCGAGATATTGCCAATACCCAGCCTTTCGCCTATCTCTTTCATGCGACGATTGATCGCACGGGTGAAATACATCGTTTTATGCTTCCGCCGCATCGCATCCTCCTGCCCACCGAGGATCGGAAAATAAAGCTATCGGGCCGGGAGGGGTTGCCCCATCGGTTAATTATTGCCTGCATCCGCTCCGTGACAACGACCCGGATTTCCTTGCGGGTCTTGGTCGTGCGTTCGGTCTTTTGCCGCACAAAGCATATTTCACCATTCACAATGTCCCGATACCTCAACTTTACGAAATCGGCAACGTTGATCCGTTACACAGGTAGAGGAACAGCCAATAATCACGGTATTTGGCCGTCGTTTCGGTCCCGTCGTCATACCGGGCTATCTGTCCTATTTGCTCCAGCGTAAGGGCCAATTTGCGGCCCTCGCCCTCCTGTATCTTGTATTTATCCCTACCGAATGGATATTGCGCCTCCTTGATAACCCCGGCCCGCTTGGCGTCATTGAGAATTACCCGGATATGCCGCATATGTATGGCGACCGTCGTTTGCCGCTTTCCCTCCGACAAGAGGAACCCCTCGTATTTTCTTAACCACGTCGGCGTGATTGAATCGAACGCAATGCGAGACCCCGCAAAGCGTTCTACGCCGAGCAATACCCCGTGGTATGCGGATGCACTGCCGACGCGCCCCACCTTTCCCAGCTCGTCGATCTTTACCCGGAATGCCGTATTTACCGTGTCCGTTGTCGCCCCTTTCAAGCGGGTGTTAAGGTCGTCAAGTGTAAAAGCCCCCGACGTGGCCAGCTCCTCAACGGCCGCCCGCACTATCTGGTAGCTGCTTTCGATGTCCTTGCGAACAGCTACGAGTGCGCGGGCCTTTGTAGCCGGCAATATTTCCCATTCTTCAGCGGTCAAATCTTTACCAGTAGTGTAATAACACAATCGCCTGCGATAAGTAACACGAATACGCACCGGAAACAAACCGTTTTTCTTTGGGTGGCTTGTATCAATCACGGCGGCAACGGTTATCCCGTCTTTCGAGTAGTGCATCTGTTTATAAATTTGAGTTCGGGTAAACAATTTCGAAACAAATATACATATTTATATGAAATCGACAAAAATGCAATGAAATAAAATAACTATATTTACAACTGAAATACAGCTATTTACAAGATAAAATAAAAATTACCAAAAATCGACAAAACCCGATTTGCTACGATTCATAATCATGAGGTCCCGAGTTCAAGTCTCGGACCCGCTACGGAAGGAAAACGGAGGTCTAAACGATCTCCGTTTTTTCGTTATCCGGAAAAACCGGGCGAATTACCGAAAAAAAAGCCTATTCACAGAAACAGCGGCTATCATGGAAAAGAAAACGATACTGGCGGCCTGCGCGGCCGCAACGCTGGCGTTCGCCGGATGCCCGGAGGGTTCAGCGCCGCAGAGGAGGAGACCATTCACGCCGGGAAGGGAGAAATCATGCGCATACTGACCGTCGGAAACCCGGCCGACTCGCTCGTCCTGCGTCAAAAGGCCGCTCCGGTGACCGGGCGGATGCTGCGGACGGACGACTACGCCGTCCTGCGCCGCAGGATGCTCGCGACGGTGCAGGACCCGCAGAACTCGGGCGTAGGCATCGCCGCCCCGCAGGTGGGGATTCTCCGGCGGATGATCGCCGTGCAGCGTTTCGACAAGCCCGGAGAGCCGTTCGAATTCTACCTGAACCCGGAGATCGTCGAATCGTCGGCCGAAACCGCCCCGGGACGGGAAGGATGTCTCTCGATTCCGGGATTAGCGGGCACGGTGGTGCGGGCGCAGCGGATCGTATTGCGCTACCGCGACGAGCGGTTCGCCGAAAAAACGGAGACGATCGACGGATTCACGGCCGTAATCTTCCAGCACGAAACAGACCATCTCGACGGAATTCTCTACACCGACCGGACGGACGAAGCCCCCACGCCGGAAGAGTAGCCTCGCCGCACCGGTCAGACCAGTTCGCAGAGGTGTTTCAGATTGCTCGTGGCCGTGGCCACGGGAGCGACGGTCATGTCGTCGCACAAGACGCCGCAGATTTTCAGCCGGCGGTCGGAGGAACGTCCGGTCGGAACGTTCGCGCAGCATCGGAAGCAAGGTCCGCAAGGCGTCCTCCACATCCCCGGCAAGCCCCGGCCCGCGCCCGGGCGCGGCGGCCGATGCGCTCGGGACAGCGTACTGCAATGCGGCAGGCAGCATCGTCGCGGAAGCGTCCGGGATCACGACCGAAGCCTCCGAAAAAAGTTCCGTCCGCAACGCATTCGGGCGCTGCGGACGGAATGGCGTCCGGAAAGAATGGATCGTGTTATTCGATCTCCATCAGAACGGCGTCGGTAGCCACGGTCTGCCCCTGACGGACCAGAATCTGCTTGACCGTACCGGCGAAATCGCTCGTGATGGCGTTCTCCATCTTCATCGCTTCGAGAACGGCGACCTCCTGTCCGGCCTTCACCGCGTCGCCGACCTTCACTTTGAGTTCGATGATGCGGCCCGGCAGCGGAGCCGTCACGACGTTGCCCGTGATCACGGCCTGCGTCTCTCCGGCGGGCGTCTCCCCGGCCTTGGCGGCAGGTTCGGCCGGCTTCGAAGCCTCGTAGGCCTTCACCTTCATATTGGTCAGGAACGTCTTGGCGACCAGCGGGAACAACTCCAGCAGCAGCACCTCCTTTTCATCGGCGGCGAGCTTCACGCCTCCGGCTTCGGGAAGCTCGGGATTGGGCTGCATCTGGTATTTCGAGGTGTCGTAGGGCGTCTCCTCACGAACCCCGCAGATCTTGAACCGGAACTCCGGGTCGATCTTCACCGGCGTCTTGCCGTACTCGCCCTTCACCAGCCCCACGAACTGTGACGACTTGTTGGTGTACATCGGACGTCCGGCCTTCTCGTCGAGGGCGCAGTTGACGGCCTGCGCACCCACGATCTGCGAGGTGGGGGTCACCAGCGGCGGCAGACCCGCGGCCAGGCGCACCGAAGGGATCAGCTCCATGGCGCGGGGCAGGATCTCCTCGGCCTTGAGCTGCTTGAGCTGGGCCACCATGTTCGAATACATGCCGCCGGGAATCTCGGCCTTCTGCACCAGCTCATTCGGAGCCGGGAAGCCGAAATAGGCCTCGATCTTGCGGCAGGCGTCGATCGTGGCGTTCTCGTCGTCGTGCTGCGCCGCGGCGATCGCCCGGTCGAACAGGGCGTCGATCTCGGCGGGAAGCGTGTCGGTCACCGGGTTGAACGCCTTCGGCTCGGGTTTCTCGACGCCGAAGACCGACTGGTTCAGCTCCTTGCGGATGTCCCGCAGCTGGGTGTTGATCTTGGCCACGGCCTCCATGTTCACGCCCGTTTCGATGCCCAGCTTCTTGCAGAAAACATGGATCAGCTCGATGGCCGGGGCGCCCGTGCCTTCGGCGAAGTACCAGCAGTTGGTGTCCACGACGTCGACCCCGGCGATGATGGCCGAAAGCACCGAAGCCAGTCCGTAGCCCGGCGTGCAGTGGGTATGGAAATCGACGGGAACCGAAAGGTTCTTCCTCAGCAGGCGCACCAGCGTGGCGACGCGGCGCGGCGGAATCAGACCCGACATGTCCTTGATGGTGATCATGTCGGCGCCCAGTGCGGCCATCTGGCGGGCCTTGTCGAGGAAATAGGCGTCGGTGAAGACCGGTTTGGGGGCCGATTTGCCCGTCAGCCTGGCCCAGAAACCCGGTTCGGGGTATTTCGGGTCCACGGTGTAGCAAACCGCACAGTCGGCGATGCCGCCGTACTGCTTGACGTATTTGACGGTCGATTTTACGTTGTCGACGTCGTTCAGGGCGTCGAAGATCCGCATGATGCCCAAACCGCCCGGATCGAGTTGCGGCAGAAGCCGTCGATGATTTCGTCCGTATAGGGCGAGTAGCCGAACAGGTTGCGGCCGCGCGAAAGGGCCGTGAGTTTCGAGACATCGCCCACTGCCTTGTGGATGGTTTCGAGGCGCGTCCACGGATTCTCGTCGAGATAACGCATCACCGAGTCGGGGACGGCGCCGCCCCACACCTCCATCGCATAGAAATTGGCATCTTTGTAGAACGGCAGGCAGCGGTCGATCTGCTCCTGGTTCATACGCGTCGCGAAGGACGACTGCTGGCCGTCACGCAACGTAAGGTCTCTGATTTTGAGATTTCTCGCCATTTTATAATATCATTTAAGGGTTCTTTGGCACGAATCCATTGTTATTCGAATAACAAAGGTAATAAACCCTCACGAATATGCAACTTTTTTCCGGGGAATTTTCAGGAAAAACGCCCCGGCCGCTTTCTTTCCGTAAAAAAGACGGGAAACAGAACGATCATCCGCCCGATCTGCCGCCGGGCTGGAACAGTTCCCGGTCGGGAAGCCCGTCGAGGTATCTGCGTTTGAAGACATTGACGCAGAAGACAAACATCGCCAGCATCAGCGGCCCGAAGATGACGCCCATAAAGCCGAAGAGCGACAGACCGATGAAGACCCCGAAAATGGTGATGAGCGGGTGCACGTCGGCCATCTTCTTCTGCATGACCATCCGCACGAGGTTGTCCACCTGCGTGACGACCAGCGTGCCGTACATCACCAGCCCGACGCCCTGCCCCCAGTTGCCGTCGAGGCTCATGTAGGCCGCCAGCGGAAGCCACACGAGGGCCGTGCCGACGATGGGCAGAATCGTGGCGAAGCAGGTCAGCACTCCCCAGAAAAGCGGCTCGGGAACGCCGAAGGCCAGGTAACCGACATAGGCCACCACGCCCTGCGAGACGGCCAGCAGCGGAATGACGATGGCGTTCGAGCGCACGATCATGTGGATTTCGCGCATCACGCTGCGCGCGCCGCGCAGCGGTCGAACGGCAGGATTTCGCGGCAGTAGGTCTCCATGCGCAGGCCCCCGATCAGCATGAAATAGAGCACGAAGAGCAGCACGACGAGGTTGACGGCGAAATTCACGATGCCGCCCACGAGCCACTGCCCCGCCCTGGGAAGGTAGCCCAGCACCGATTGCAGGTTGCTCTCGGACCAGAGGTCGTAGCCGGTTTTCTGCTGGATGAGTCCGGCGACGTGCCGGACGGGCGTGATGACCGACTGCGGATCAAGGGCCACGCCCTGGATTTTGTCGACGACCATCCAGACGATCAGGCTGATCGGAACGAGGAAGAAGAAGATCGCCTCGCCGAGCAGCAGTGACGCCGCAAGGCTCCGCCGCCACCGCCGCCGTTCGCTCAAGAACCACATCTGACGCCGCAGCAGCACGTAGATCGTCACGGCCCCCAGCAAGCCGCCCAGAAACGGCGTCAGCTCGGCGAAGATCGTGAGACCCAGCCCCGCGATAAGCACGAAAAGCGAATAACGCCAGTATTTTTCACGCACCGAAAGCATACCCCGGCCCCGCGCAAGGAACGTGCCGCAGGCTTCCGGACCGGGAGGCCGGAATGTTGAAATATCGTCGACTGAAAATTTGCGCTATTCTATTGCGGCTCACAAATATTTGATATATATTTGCGCCATGGAAAGAATGGCCGAAATCGTCTGCACAGACACCCCGGAAATGAGTACCCGCCATTGGCGAAAAGCTCTTTCAGGACACACATACGACTGACGAGGGATGTTCCTGCAACAGGAATGTCCTCGCCGTTTTCTCAAAACGGCCGAATCCGGAAATCGAAACGCCGCGAAAAAAAGAAAACAAACGATCCATCTACAACGAAACCCAAAAAAATCCCTTATTCACAAAAACCAACGTTTATTAAGAAACTTTTCCTTCTCATGCTCTCGGTCTTCGCATTTTGCGCAGCCGATGCGCAGGTGACGACTTCGGGAATGAACGGCACGGTGACCGACGCCGACGGACAGCCGCTCGCCGGCGCCACGGTCATCGCCGTGCACACCCCTTCAGGCACGCAGTACGGCGCCGTGAGCGACAAGAACGGCGGCTACAACCTGCAAGGACTGCGCACGGGAGGTCCCTACACGGTGACCTTCTCGTTCGTGGGCTGCCAGAGCGTCGAATTCCTGGGACTGATGCTGTCGCTGGGCCAGACCCTCAAGCGCGACGCATTCCTCAAAGACAGTCAGGAGCTCGAAGCCGTGGTCATCACGGCCGACGGCAAGAACAGTTCGATGAACGTCAACCGCGCAGGGGCGGTCACCAGCATCTCCAACGAGCAGATCGAACTGATGCCTACGGTCAACCGCAGCATGAACGACATCATGCGCCTCACGCCGCAGGCCTCGTCGACCACCTCGGGACTGGCCATCGGCGGCGGCAACTACCGCCAGTCGTACGTGACGGTCGACGGCGCGGCGTTCAACAACATGTTCGGCATCGGCGGCAACCTGCCCGCAGGCGGTTCGCCCATTTCGCTCGACGCGCTGGAGCAGGTATCGGTGTCGATAACCCCCTTCGACGTGCGCCAGAGCGGATTCACGGGCGGAGCGATCAACGCCGTCACCAAGTCGGGAACCAACGACCTGAAGGTCTCGGCCTACCTCTACCCAAGAGCGACCAGCTCCAGGGCGACAAGTACGACGGCGGCAAACTGTCGCTGAGCGAGATGCGGAACAACACGCTCGGATTCAGCGTCGGCGCCCCGATCGTCAGGAACAAGCTCTTCGTGTTCGCCAACTTCGAGCGCGAGTGGAACACCACGCCGGGCAACTCCCGGCTGGCCCGCACGAGCGAAAGCCAGGATTTCGGCAAAGCCCTGCAATACAACCGCCCGACGACCGCGAAACTCGACGAGATGAGCCGGTTCCTGATCGACAACTACGGCTACAACCCCGGTGCCTACCAGAACTATTCGGTGAAGACGCCCGGCTACAAGCTCATGGCACGCGTGGACTGGAACATCAACCGCAACCACGCGCTGAACGTGCGGTTCAGCCGGACGCAGAACAAGTATTCGTCGGCCCTGTCGTCGTCCATTTCGCCGCTCAACGCCGGCAAAGTGTACGACAAGGACGTTTACGGCCGCACCTCGGTCTACGCCATGTATTTCGGGAATTCGCGCTACTATCAGGAGCAGAACTTCACGTCGGTGGCCGCCGAACTCAACTCCCGCTTCATGGACAGCCGCCTGACGAACACGCTGCGCTACACCTATTCGCACCAGTACGAGCCGCGCAGCTACGACGGCGGCATCTTCCCGACGGTGGACATTCTGGAGCCTGCCGAGAACGGCGCGAGCGCCCTGTACGCCTCGTTCGGACTCGATCCCTTCACCGAAGGCAACCTGCGCGAAGTGTCGACGCACATCCTAACCGACGAGATCGGCTACACGCTGGGCAAGCACCGGCTGGTGGCCGGTTTGCAGTTCGAGCACAACCTGACCACGAACGGCTACTTGCAGGGCGGCGCGGGATACTACGTCTACGAAAGCTGGGACGACTTCAAGAACGACAAGGCCCCGCTGGCGTTCCGCATCGCACACGGCAACAACGACGCATTGTCGCAGGCGTTCCCCCAGTTCTCCCACATGCAGTACTCGGTCTACCTGCAGGACGAGATCAACGTAAGCGATCGTTTCAAGGCGACGGTCGGAGTGCGTTTCGAGGTTCCGGTCTATCCGTCGATCTCGGGCAACGAAAATAAGGACTTTACGGAGATCTTCGCCGACCACGGCGGCTACAAGACCTCGGATATGCCCAAGGCGCGTCTGTCGGTGGCCCCCCGCGTGGGCTTCAACTGGGACATGACCGGCGAGCGCAAGTATATCCTCCGCGGAGGTACGGGCGTGTTCAACGGCCGCCTGCCGTTCGTATGGCTCGTATCGGTGGCCGGAAACAGCAACACCATCCAGAACGGACTCACGCTTTACAGAAACGAAAAGGGCGACAACATGCCCAAATTCCACACCAATGTCAAAGACATGCTGGAAGACGTGTACAAGGGAACCTACAAGGGACATGACCTGGCGGCCAACACGCAGCCGACCATTCTGGACAAGAACCTCAAAATGCCTTCGACGTGGAAAAGCTCGCTGGCGCTGGACCTGAAACTTCCGGGCGACGTCAACCTCAATATCGAGGGGATCTACAACAAGGACTTCAACTCGGTGACCGTCACCAAACTCGGCATGGTCGAGAAAGAGGGCGGCATCCGGCTCCCGGGCGAACCCGAGGCGCGCACCTATTGGGAAAGCGGCACTATCGGGCATAAGGACGGCGAGACCGTCAATCCCCTACCTGATCAACAACACCGACGACGTGGACGGCTACTACGCTTCGGTCTCGGCGCAGGTGTCGAAAACCTGGGGCTTCGGTCTCGCTGACGGCGGCCTACACCTATTCGAGCGCCAAGAACGTGATCGACGGCATCGGCGACCAGGTGACCTCGGCATTCAGCACCAACACGTTCAACAAGAACGGTTCGAACGTGCCCGAACTGGGTTACGCATCCTACGTGTCGCCCCACCGCATCCTGCTCAACGTCGGCTACCGCCTCGCGCACAAGAGCGGCGCGTCGAACTTCGGGCTTTACTACGAGGCGTTCCGCCAGGGATATATCGGTTCGTACTCCTATTCGCGCTACTCCTACACGATGTACGTGCAGAGCGGCAAGTACCAGAACCCGTGACGAACGACCGCGGCGCGGTGAACCTGATCTACATTCCGACCCGCGAGGAACTCGACGGCATGCCGTTCACGTCGGACGAGAACAGGGAGGAGTACTGGAAATTCATCCGGAACGACGACTATCTCTCGAAGCACACCGGCGAATACTGAAGCGCGGCGGCGCCGTGATGCCCTGGCAGCACATGCTGAACTTCCGCTTCTCGCAGGACTTCTACGTCAACGTCAAAGGCCGGCGCAACACGATTTCGCTGGGACTCGATGTCAACAACATCGCCAACATGCTCAACCGCGACTGGGGCAACGTCAAACGGATCAGTACGACCAACATCCTGAAATACGAGAACGGCGCCTACACGTTCAACAAGCCCCCATGGTCGAAGTACGCCGGCACGATTTCGACCTGGTCGGCGATGTTCAGCATCCGCTACACCTTCAACTGATCTCCCGGAAGAGGCTCAAAAGGAAGAGACCGGTTTGCGCCGGTCTCTTCCTTTTGTTTATATGCAGTCCGATTGCAACAACCGCCGGCGCAGGGCGTCGCACGCCGCGTCGGGATCGCGGTGATCGAAGACGAAGCCGTGAATGCCCAGAGCGGCGGCCGCCTCGATGTTCATCTCCCGGTCATCGATGAAAAGCGTCTCGGGAGGGGGCAGGCCATAGCGTTCGAGCAGAATCTCGTAGATGCGCGGCTCGGGTTTCACGGTGTGCTCCTCGCAGGAGACCACCTCGCCGTCGAAAAAGCCCGTAGACGGGAAGCGGCGCAGGAAGTCGATGAACTCGCGCGACATGTTCGAAAGCACGTAGAGCCGGTAGCCCGCCGCTTTCAGGTCGCCGACGAGCCGTTCGGTCGGGTTCACGGGTTCCTGCAGGTCGACGGCCAGCCGAAGGACGGCGGCACAGGTCTCCACGGGACGGCCGGTCATCCCGCTGATGGTGGCGGTCACCTCTTCGAGCGTCGACGTGCCGCGGTCGTACTCCTCCCAGAAGAGCGGCATGCGCGGGGCGCGGAGAAAAACTGAAAAATTCGAGCAGTTCGGGGTGCACTTGCTTTTATCACGGGCGAAAAGAACTCCGCCAAGGTCAAAAACGATGTTTTCATAGGGACAAAGATACTAAAAGTCGAATGGGGCGCAACACAAAATCGCGCGCAACTCCGTAAAACCTTCCGACTGGTAAAAGGATCGTTACGCCCCCAAAGATACGAAAAATTTTGTTGGTGCGGGATTTGCAGGGTGTTCGGAAAAACAATCCTATGAATCACGGTATAAACATCCTTTCCGCACCATTCCGCTCGCAATGGCCGCCTTCTGCTTCGCTTACGGAGCCTATATTTTCGCGGCCGGAACCGACGCGGCTCGTCTGACGGCAGGTCCCGTCGTCTTCTACCTCAGGTCCATCTGCATCGCGCTCTACTGCACCGCCGCAACGATCATCCGCCAGATCATCGGGACCTACGGCGGCGGCGAAGTACCCTGTCTTCCCGGCGATCGGCTACACGTTCGCCATGCAGGCACCACCTGCATTGGCCATGAAGACGGCCAGGGTGAAGCCGCCAGCAAGTCCGCCAACGAGCAGGCCGAGCACACCAGCCACACCCAGGATGACACCTACGATGATGGGGATGATGATGGCAAGGATAGCCGGGAAGATCATCTCGCGCTGAGCGCTACGGGTGGAAATCTCCACGCAGCGGCCATAGTCGGGGGTGCCAGTGCCCTCAAGGATGCCCTTGATGGTGCGGAACTGGCGGCGCACCTCCTCTACCATCGTGCCAGCTGCGCGTCCTACGGCTCCCATGGTGAGTCCGCTGAAGAGGAAGGCCGTCATCACGCCGATGAAAGCCCCGACCAGCACGCGCGGATTCATCAGGTTGGCCTGGAAGAAGTCCATGAACTGGAGCATGTCGGCCTTGGAAGGATCAAAGACCTCGCCCGCTCCCGTCAGATACTGTGTGCCAGATTCCACAGCGCGGGTCATGGCAATCTTCACCTCCTCGACATAGGAAGCCAGCAGAGCCAGCGCCGTCAG
>VOFG01000430.1_pt1 | contig 42000 bp, 54 predicted proteins | sample 5384171 | NCBI WGS metagenome assembly VOFG01 (sample SAMN12384726, study PRJNA508395) | human gut metagenome | isolation source: healthy gut F | host: Homo sapiens
AGGATTGAGAAGAAGACGCCCGTGCAGGACGTCAGCGAAGGCGCCGATCGACAACCTCAAAGCGATCGAGGCGCTGCGCCGGATCGGCAAGGATAACGGCGGTGTGCTGCCGCTCGACCTGAACGAGCGCTGCGTCCAAGGAAGAGTGACGCCCGTACCTATGAGCTGGTTCCGGACGGCGGGAGGAACATGTTCAAAGAAAATGCGGCCACCTTGACCTGAACGCGTCTCCGCGAGGAATTCTGGAGCACTTTAACGACGGCGACATCGACGTCACCGTCTCCTTGCGATAGACTGCGATTTCCCGGTCTGCTCGAACTATGACTGACGTTGACACGCGTCAGCTCCTCATTCGTGCCGCAACGGGCAGAAGGTTGTGACCGTGGCCATCAGCTACGGCCAGCTCGGCGGCGTTGAGGCGGGCATCGTCGAGCCGAACCACGATGCGGAAGGACGCACCGTTGAGAGGCGCAGAAAGTACCGCGTTGGACGAGCGTGACCTTCCCGATTGTCTCGCCACCGTGACGATGGAAGCCGGCAGCCCATGCGACAGGGCACCAAAATCACCGTACGCCGCGAGTTACCCCGAGCTGACGACGGTTCTGCGGCTTCATCCTTTCACCGGCATATGGGCGCAGGCATCTCTACCGCCTCCAGCGATCAGCCCCCGGCTGGGCGAAACCTATGCCGACAAGGCTGCCGAGGCAGCAGGCGTGAAGACCTTCATCAACCTCGCCGGTTACGTGACGGAGGCAAGGGCTACGCAGGCTGACGACAGCTATTATTCCAAGCAGAACGTTGTCTTCCTGAACACGCGGTGCGCTTCACGACTGACCAGTTTTAAAGAACAGTCTGGCCGAGGGCTTCCGCTTCATCACCAAGAACGGCGTATCTGGTGCACTGCACCGAGGGCAGGGACCGCGGCCTGACCGCGGCATTCTGGAATGCCTGATGGGCGCCTCTGCTGACGGGTCGCAAACACGACTACCTCGACCTTCACCAATTATTTATAATGTGGTCGACGGCAAACGCAGGTCGCGCGGACCGGGCGCAGGAGGCCTATCTGCGCAACGCAATCCTGGAAGAACCTTTGCTGATCTTCGACATGGCCGATGCCGCAAAGGCCGACCTTGCCAAGGAGGCCGAGGCCTACATGAAGGAGATCGGCCTGACCGACGCCGAAATCGCCAAGCTCCGCGAGAACCTGAGCAAGAGCACTGCGCTCCCGGATCAAGACCGTCGCTCTCGACGACCGAGATCGACAAGTACGGCGACGTTCGCCTGAGCATCACCTCCGGCGAGTTGCTCGCAGCGGGCTTCGAATATGCCGACTATGTGACCGTTGAGTTCCTCGACCAGAAGCTGACCCTGCCCGTCATTCCGGAATACCGTTATGTCGGCGCAAGAGAAGCCGGTCTCGTCGCGTGGAAAGGATGCCTCAAGCCCGTCGAGCTGGAGGTCTTCAACGGGCTTCGCCGCGGCTACGACCTTACGACCAAGACGACCAACCCCGACAAGTCCATGTCTGGAACGCAAACGAGGCGTGTGACCTTCCCGGTGGAGATCACCATCACTGGCGCAGAAGGGGCGGCTATAAGGATCGGTACGAGGTCTATGACCTTGTCGCACAACAACCGCGAGGACTCACAGGGATCTGACCGACAGGCAGTTTGCAAACTTCCGCATGGTCGGCACGACCGGCATGGGCTACGGTGTGCTCTATCGCTCCTCCAGCCCGATCAACCCCGCCATCGGCAGAAACACCTATGCCGACGCTGCGGCAAAGGCGCACGGCGTGAAGACCATCATGAACCTGGCGGATAATCAGGCTAAGGCGGAGGCCTATGCGGGCTACGCCGACACCTACTACTCCAAGCAGAACGTGGCCTTCCTCGGCATCGGCGTTGACTTCCTGAGCGAGACGAACCGCACCGGTCTGGCAGAGGTCTGCGCTACTGCAACGCACGACGGCCGTACCTCGTGCACTGCAACGAGGGGGCAGGATCGCGCGGGCTTCACCTCCCGCGCTGCTCGAGGGGTGCCTGATGGGCGCCTCGCTCGACGAGGTCCAAGACGGATTACGCCGTGACCTACATGAACTACTACGGTGTCAAAGGTCGGCGGCCGGTACGCGACCATTTCAACAACATCGTCAAGAATCTCAAGACGATCTTCGGCGTCGAGACGCTCGAGGGCGCGGATCTTGCGAAGCTCGCCGGAAACCTATATCAAGGGTCTCGGCCTGACCGACGAGGAGATTGCAAAGCTCCGCACGAATCTGGCAGGCAAAGAGCCAGTTCCATGACGTCACGGAGAACGATTGGTTCTACGATTATGTTGTGGAGCTGACTGCTCGCGGCGTGGTCAACGGCGTCAGCCCGACCGAATTCGAGCCGAACGAGAATCTGACCCGTGCGCACCTGGTCACGATGGTCTACCGTCTGGCCGGTGAGCCGACCGTCGAGGCAACTACCTCCAAGTTCACCGACGTCAAGGAGAACAGCTACTACTTCAAGGCGACTGTCTGGGCAGAGCAGAACGGCATCATCAACGGCACGTCCGAGACGACCTTTGAGCCGGATGCATTCGTGACGCGCGAGCAGATGGTCACCATCCTCTATCGCTTCTCCGGCGATAAGGGCAGCTACGAGGATAAGCTCGATGGCTACAAGGACGCCGCCGACATTTACCACTATGCGAAGAACGCCGTCGGCTGGGCGACCGAGAAGGGCGTCGTCGCCGGTTACCCGGACGGCACCTTCCAGCCGAAGGGCAACGCCACCCGCGCCGAGGCGGCAAAGGTTCTCGTGATCTTCGCAAAGCTCACCAACAGATAACGCACCAAACCGTTTCGCGCAAGTCATAAACGAGGGGCGCTGCTTCGGCAGCGCCCTCTTGCGCGGTCAGCAGCCAAGCAAATTGCACAGTATGCACAAAATACGAATGCATTAATTGAATAAAATGCTGAATATTACAAAAATGCTGGACAATCTGTGCATCGCTTGTTATACTGTACGTGCGAGCAGCCCTCTGCCCGCACCAAAAAAAATGAGCCGATTCCGTGCATTCGGGATCGCAGAGAAGGAGAGTTGTTTATGAAAATGCGCAACCGTTTGCTTTCTCTTGTGCTGGTGCTCTGCCTGATATTCTCCCTGCTTCCGTCCGTGTTTGCAGGGGATGTCGACAAGCTCGGCGCAGGGAAGACCGTCATTCTGCACTCAAACGACGTGCACGGCGAGGTTCTGGGATATTCCTATATGGCCGCGCTCAAGGCAAAGCTTGAAAAGGCCGGCGCCGACGTCATTCTGGCCGACGCAGGCGATTTCAGCCAAGGCGACACGTCCGTCTCACTGAGCAAGGGCGCGAATGCCGTGGAGCTGATGAACCTGACCGGCTATGACGTGGTCGGCCTCGGCAACCCACGAGTTTGACTATGGCTATCCGCAGCTTCAGGAAAACATGAAGAAGGCGAAATTCGCGGTTCTCTGCTCCAATGTGCTTGATGCGGAGAACAAGCCCATCTTCGAGGCAAACAAGATCATCGAAAAGGGCGGCGTCAAGATCGGCTTCTTCGGCATGGAGACGCCCGAGACGCAGACAAAGACCAATCCTGCGCTCATCAAGGGTCTGACCTTCCTGACCGATTCGACCGAGACGACCATCTGGCAGAACGCGCAGGCGCAGGTCGACGCGCTCAAGGCAGCCGGCGCAGACGTGGTTGTCTGCCTTGCTCACCTCGGCGTGGACGAATCCTCCGTTCCGTATCGCTCCTATGACCTGTATGAAAAGGTCACCGGGCTGGATTTCATCATTGACGGCCACTCCCACACTGTGATGGAGAAGGGCGAGAAGGATGAGCCCATCCAGTCCACCGGCACGAAGTTTGCCAACATCGGCGTGATCGTGGTCGATAATGCCCACGAAGAAGATCTCTGAAAACTACCTCGTTGCCACCGGCGAGGGCGGCTTCAGCGAGCAGGACGAGACGGTCAAGGCCGCCGCGCAGAAGATCATCGACGACATCAAGGCTGAGTACGGCCAGAAGTTCGCGACCTCCGAGGTTGAGCTGAACGGCGCTAAGGAGCCGGGCAACCGCACCGAGGAGACCAACAACGGCGACCTCATCACCGACGCAATGGTCTGGTACCTCACCGAGAAGAATCCCGGCTCCACCACCGAGACCCCGCAGAGAACATCCTTGCCATCACGAACGGCGGCGGCATCCGCGCGGCCGTGAAGGCCGGCGATGTGACCAAGAACGACATCTTTACGGTTCTGCCCTTCGGCAACACCGTTGCGGTCGTCTATGTCACCGGCGCGGAGCTGCTCGAGGCGCTGGAGGCCTCGACCTTCTGCACGCCGATCTCGCTGGGCGGCTTCCCGCAGGTTTCCGGCATCAAGTTCACCGTCGACGGCGATAAGCTCTATGACAAGAACAAGGAGACCTATCCCGGCTCGACCTACTACGGCCCGGCCTCCATCAACCGCGTGACCATCGACGAGATCAACGGCAAGCCGTTTGACGAGAAGGCCAAGTATGCCGTGATCACCAACAACTTCGTTGCCGCCGGCGGCGACACCTACTATGCCTTCAGCGCCGCGTCGGCTCAGTTTGACACCGGCTATACGCTCGATTCCGTCGTCATCGACTACATCACCGAGAAGCTCGGCGGTGTCATTTCGGAGAAGGACTACGGCGCGCCCAAGGGTCGCATCACCGTTAACTACACCAATCCCGACACCACCAAGATCACCATCGGCGGTCTGGATGCCGACATTTGGATGACCAAATACGGCAACGTCTATACGGACTGCAAGGCGACCGTTTTCTTTGAGAGAATGGGCTACACTTGGGGCGATATCGTCACCGTGAAGTTCCTCGACAAGGAGCTGGAGCTGCCGGTCGTTCCGACCTATCACTATGTCGATTCCGGCAAGCCCGCCATCATCATCAACAAGGATGAGAAGGGTATGCCCACCGGCTATCTGTCCATGGCGATCAACATGGGCAACTTCGCCACCACCTACGGCATCGCCGAAAAAGCACACCAACGAGGACAAGACGTGGTACTGGACGGCAATGGAGGGCGTGACCTTCCCGGTCGAGGTCACCTTCGAGATGAAGGAAAAGGGCGGCTACATGGCCGAATACCTGCTCCATGACCTCACGCGTACCAACAACCGCGAGGATTATGAGGATCTGACCGACGAGGAGTTCGCAAACTTCCGCAACATCGCAACCACCGGCATGGGCAAGAACGTGCTCTATCGCTCCTCCAGCCCGATCAACCCTGAGCTGGGGCGCAACACCTATGCCGACAAGGCCGCCGAGAAGGCCGGCGTCAAGACCTTCATGAACCTTGCAGACGATGCCGAGAAGGCCGCTCAGTATGAGGGCTATGCCGACAGCTACTACTCCAAGCAGAACATCGTGTTCCTGAACCTCGGCGTGGACTTCAGCGAGAAGACCTTTAAGGACGGCTTGGCCGACGGCTTCCGTTATATGACCAAGCACGAAGGCCGTACCTCGTGCACTGCACCGAGGGCAAGGACCGCGCGGGATATGTCTCGGCGCTACTCGAGTGCTTCATGGGCGCGACCTATGACGAGGTCGTCGAGGACTACATGAAGACCTACGTCAATTACTACGGCGTGGAGAAGGGCACCGAGAAGTATGACGCGATTGCCAATTCCAACATCATCAAGAGCCTGAAGAAGGCCTTCGGCGTGGACGACCTGTCCAAGGCGAACCTTGTGGCCTGCGCAACGGCCTATATGAAGGAGATCGGCCTGACCGACGCCGAGATCGCGAAGCTGCACGAGAACCTCGGCTGGAAGAACCCGTTCGGCGACGTCGCCGAGGACGCGTGGTACAGAGACTATGTCATGGAGGCCTACTATTCCGGCATCATCAACGGCGTCAGCCCGACCGAGTTCGAGCCGGAGGAGAACCTGACCCGTGCACACCTGATCACCATGGTCTACCGCATGGCCGGTGAGCCGACCGTCGAGGCCACGACAACGAAGTTCACCGACGTCAAGGAGAACTCCTATTACTACAAGGCGACCCTTTGGGCAGAGCAGGAGGGCATCGTAAACGGCACGACCGAGACGACCTTTGAGCCGGACGAGAACGTCACCCGTGAACAGCTGGTCACCATCCCCTTCCGCTATACCAAGATCGACGGCGATTTTGCCGCAAGAGCTGACATTTTCAAGGACGTCGCCGACATCTACGGCTATGCGAAGAACGCTGTGGGTTGGGCGGTTCAGAATTCCATCGTGGACGGCTACCCGGACGGCACCTTCATGCCGAAGGGCAACGCCACCCGTGCGGAGGCCACCAAGATCCTGCGATCATGGCCATGCTCGTGAAATAAGAACCTTTCTATAAGGGCGCTGCTTCGGCAGCGCCCTTCACAGACTGTCAAAAAAAGTCCGGAACCGTCAAAATCAGGCAACAAATAAGAAACGTTTTACGGAATCCGAAGATTGGATTTTGTGTTCCGTTTTTTCGATCAAGCCTACCGATTTTGCCATTGCGAGGAGGGCGCATTTTTTGCGCCCGACGCGGCAATCTTTAACGATGCGATTTGTTATTCCGTAATGAAATATAGAAGGACAGAATGAAGCGGCAAATCACATTATTTGCAATAAGTATTCCTGCTTGTTTGTACTCCCGTGCTTCGCCACGGGATGCCATACCTTCACCTTTAAGATTGCCACGGCCGCGATGCGGCCTCGCAATGACACGAAAATCAGGATGTTTTTGGGGTAAAATAGCTTGCCTCGAAGGTTTTTGACACGCTGAAGGGCGCTGCTTCGGCAGCGCCCTTTCAATATGCTTGCAGTTTCGGGCGGAATGTGATATGATGAGAATGGGGAAACGAAAAAACAGATCGAACACAGGAGAAGCATTTTTATGAAGGGTATCATTCTTGCCGGCGGCAAGGGAAGCCGCCTTTATCCGATGACCAAGGCCATGAGCAAGCCGCTGATCCCGATCTATGATAAGCCGATGGTGTATTATCCGCTTTCCGTGCTTCTTACGGCCGGAATCCGCGATATCATGCTCATCACGGCGCCGCCCGACGTCGAGAGCTATCAGCGCCTGCTGGGCGACGGCAGCCAATACGGCGTGCACATGAGCTACGGCATTCAGTACGTCGCGCGCGGCATTGCCGATGCGTTCCTGATCGCAGAGGATTTTCTGGCGGGCGACCGTTGCTGTCTGGTTCTGGGCGACAACATGTTCCACGGCGAGCAGCTGAGCTATCTGCTCTGGGACGCCGCGCAGCAGGAGAGCGGCGCGACGATCTTCTGGCTATCCGGTTCGAATCCGCGTGCCTACGGCGTGGTGGAATTTGACGAGAACAACCGCGTCCTTTCCATTGAGGAAAAGCCGGAGCATCCGAAATCCAATTACGCCGTGCCGGGTCTGTATTTCTATGACGGCAAGGCGGTCGAGCTGGCCAAAACGCTCAAGCCCTCGGCGCGCGGCGAGCTGGAGATCACGGCGCTGAACGAGGAATATCTCAAGCGCGGCGAGCTGCGCGTCGGGCTGATGACGCGCGGCATGGCGTGGCTTGACACCGGCACGCCCGAGGGAATGCTCAACGCCGCGCAGTATGTCGAGGCGGTGCAATCCCGGCAGGGGCTTTACATTGCCTGCCCGGAGGAGATCGCGTGGTCGAAGGGCTTTATCACCACCGAGCAGCTTTATGCGATTGGAAACGACCTGAAAATGACGGAATACGGGCAATATCTTTTGAGCTTGGGAAAGAAATAAATGGACCAAAGAATCAAACGCATCCCCTGCCCACCGTGCAGAAGCCGGCGCGGTACGTGGGCGGGGAATATCACGAGATCATCAAAAACAAAAGCGAGGTCGAGCTGCGCGTCGCCTTCTGCTTCCCTGATACCTATGAGATCGGCATGTCGAACCTCGGCATGAAGATCCTCTATGCGGTCATGAACCGGATGCAGGGCGTCTGGTGCGAGCGCGTGTTCGCGCCGTGGGGCGATATGGAGGACGCCATGCGGGAGCAGGGGATCCCGCTCTATGCGCTCGAAAGCGGCGACCCGATGGAGGCCTTCCGATCTGATCGCCTTCTCCATCGGTTATGAGATGAGCTATACCAACGTGCTCAACATGCCCGCATGGGGAATATCCCGCTTCGCGCCGCCGACCGGCCGGGCCTGGAGCACATCGTCTTTGCGGGCGGCGCCTGCACCTATAACGCCGAGCCGCTTGCGCCGTTTTTCGACTTTTTCTCCCTTGGAGAAGGGGAGCGCAGCACCGAGGAGATCCTGGAGTGCTACCGCGCGGCGAAGAAAAACGGCCTGAGCAAGGACGAATTTCTCCGCGAGGTCGCCAGGATCGACGGCGTCTATGTCCCGTCGTTCTATGAGCACAGCTACAACGACGACGGCACGCCCGCGCGATCGTTCCGCAGAAGGGCGCTCCTGCGACCGTGCAGAAACGCATCATCGAGCCGCTTGACGACGCGCTTTACCCCACGGACATCATCATTCCGAACACCGAGATCGTCCATGACCGCGTGAATCTGGAGATCATGCGCGGCTGCATCCGCGGCTGCCGCTTCTGTCAGGCGGGCTTCACCCTATCGCCCCGGTGCGGCGGCGCTCGCAGGAGCTGCTGGCGCGGCAGGCGCAGGAGCTTTGGAGCAGTCCGGCTGCCACGAGCTGACGCTTTCGAGCCTTTCCACGTCGGACTACCGCGACCTGCCCGGCCTGATCGACAAAATGCAGGCCTACTGCGTGCCGCGCAAGATCAATCTGTCCGTGCCGTCGCTCCGCGCGGACAATTTCTCGCGCGAGCTCATGCTCCGCCTGCAACAGGTGCGCAAGAGCGGCCTGACCTTTGCGCCCGAAGCCGGGACGCAGCGTCTGCGCGACGCCATCAACAAAAACGTCACCGAGGAGGAGATCCTCGATACCTGCGCCCTGGCCTTTGAGGGCGGCTGGAACAACGTGAAGCTCTATTTCATGCTGGGCCTGCCGACCGAGACGGACGAGGACGTCATCGGCATCGCCGAGCTGGTCTATAAGGTGCTCAAAACGTGGAAGGAGCGCGCCAAAAACAAGAAGCGCGGCGTGCGCATCCACGTTGCAACGGCATATTTTGTCCCGAAGCCGTTCACACCCTTCCAGTGGGAAAAGCAGATCACGCCCGAGGAATATATGCGCCGCCAGCGCCTGCTGAAGGATCATATGCCCTCGCGCAGCATCGAATATAACTGGCACGAGGCCAATCTGAGCCGCCTCGAGGCCGTTTTGGCGCGCGGCGACCGTCGGCTGGCTCCGGTTCTGGAGGAGGCCGTCCGGCGCGGCTGCAAGCTCGACGGCTGGGACGAATATTTTGACTATCAGGCGTGGCTGGACGCCTTTGCCGCCTGTGGCGTCGACCCGGATTTCTATACCACGCGCGGCTATGGCCTTGAGGAGCTGCTGCCGTGGAGCACGGTCTCCGACGGCGTGCGCACGGCCTATCTCAAGCGCGAGCGCGAGCGCGCTTACCGCTCCGAGACGACCCCGGACTGCCGCACGCAGTGCAGCGCCTGCGGCGCGAGCTGCCTCCTGAAGGGAGGAAACTGCGATGCATAGAATGCTGTTTGAAAAGACCGGCTGCGCTGTCTGGATGTCCCATCTGGACACCATGCGCCTGATGCAGCGCGCGTTTCGGCGCGCGGGCGTCCTGCTGCACCATTCTCAGGGCTACACGCCCCATGCCTATGTCTCCGTGCTGCTGCCGCTGAGCGTCGGGACGGAGAGCGTCTGCGAAATTCTGGAATATGAGCTGGATGAACCGCTGGAGATCACGCCCGGGCAGATGAACGCCGTCCTGCCGGAGGGCGTGCGCGTGCGCGAATTCTATGAGAGCGGCCGCAAGGCCAAGGAGCTGACCGACCTGCTTGTGGAGCTGACGCTGGAATATGACGGCGTGACGCCGCCGGCCGAGGCGGTCGCCGCCGTGCTCGGGCGCGAGTCGCTTCCGGTCGAGAAGCGCACGAAGCGCGGCATGGAGGAGACGGACATCAAGCCGCTGCTGCATGATTTCGCAGTGACGTCGCAGCCGGGAAGGCTGACCCTGCAAATGACCGTGAGCGCGCAGAATCCCGCGCTCAACCCAATGCTCGTTGTTTCGGCGCTCAAGCGCTATGCGCCGGAGTGCCGGCCGGATTTTGCCTCCTGCCGACGGCTGGAGGTGCTCGACGCGACAGGGGAGGTGTTTCGCTGATGCCAAATTGTGAGGACTGCTGGAACTACAACTACGACGAGGAGACCGACCAATCTTACTGCTCAATGGACATCGACGAGGACGAATGGTACCGCATTGTGAGCCGCCGACGCGGCGAATGCCCGTTTTTCCGACAGGCGGACGATTATTATTTGCCGCATCGCCAATAAGCAGACCGGGTTCTGACGTTTTCAACAAATTTTTCGCTTGTATTTTGTGAATAATGTTCGTTGCGCCGACCGCGCCTGCCGTGATATGATTATCGTATCAAGGTAGGCGCGGTCACTCCACAACCATGGCCGCAAACCGCCGGATAAGGAGGAAATGACCCATCCGCTCGACTTGCGGTGCGGCAGTGTGGAGACCTGCCGTAATGCGCGGCGCCCCAACGCGGACGCGTGCGAGGTTCGGGATGCGGAGGCAGCCGGATCAAAGTCTGTTTCATGGCAAGTGTCACACTGAAAAACATCAAAAAAATCTACCCCAACACGGAAAAAAAGCGCAAGCCCAAGAAGGGTGACGTTCGGAGCAGAAGAAGAGCAATCTGCAAATCACGGACGAGGGCGTCGTCGCCGTCCAGAACTTCAACCTTGAGATCAAGGATCGCGAGTTCATCGTGCTGGTCGGCCCATCCGGCTGCGGCAAGTCCACGACGCTGCGCATGGTCGCCGGTCTTGAGGAGATCTCGGACGGCGAGCTGTACATCGGCGACCGTCTGGTCAACGACGTTGCGCCGAAGGATCGCGACATTGCAATGGTATTCCAGAGCTACGCGCTTTATCCGCACATGACCGTCTATGAAAACATGGCGTTTTCTCTGAAGCTTAAGAAGCTGCCGAAGGAGGAGATCCGCAGAAGGTGATGAAGGCGGCTGAGATCCTCGACATCACGGAATATCTGGACCGCAAGCCCAAGGCGCTCTCCGGCGGCCAGCGGCAGCGCGTGGCGATCGGCCGCGCGATCGTGCGCAACCCGAAGGTGCTGCTGATGGACGAGCCGCTGTCGAACCTCGACGCGAAGCTCCGAAACCAGATGCGCGCGGAGATCATCAAGCTCCGCTCCAGCATCGACACGACCTTCCTCTATGTCACGCACGATCAGACCGAGGCCATGACCCTCGGCGACCGCATCGTCATCATGCGCGACGGCTTCATTCAGCAGATCGGCACGCCGCAGGAGGCCTATTATCATCCCACCAATCTCTTTGTCGCGGGCTTCATCGGCACGCCGCAGATGAACTTCTTCCACGACGTCGCGCTCAACTGCACGAACGGCGACTACAGCGTCACGATCCTCGGCCGGGAGTTTAAGCTCGCTGACGAGCAGCAGGCGATTTTGCGCAAAAACGGGCAGCGCCCGGGCAAGGTGATTGCCGGCGTGCGTCCGGTGCACATTGCGCTCGCGCAGGACGGTCTCGATGCGACAATCGAGGTTTCCGAGATGATGGGAAGCGAGATGCATCTGCACCTGCGCGCCGGGGAAGACGAGGTCGTTGCCGTCATTCCGACGACGGATATCGACTTCAACAGCACGAAGATCGGCGCGTCCGTGCGCTTCGCGTTCAATCCCGAACTGATGCAGCTCTTTGACCCGGAGACAGAGGAAAGCCTGCTGAAATAATTCCGGCAAAATGCACAACGTCTAGCGGTGCATTTTGTGCGATCATACGAAATGCACCGCGGAGTTGAAAAAAACGATTGAAAACGTTTCCAAAAGAGTATATACTTGATTATAGGGAATTGGAAACGATTCCAACAACAAATCGCAAACCCCAAATTATACTAGGAGGAATTGGAAATGAAGAAACTCATCGCGCTTCTGCTTGCTCTGTCCATGGTCGCCTGCCTGTTCGCTGGCTGCTCCAAGGACAATGCAGAAACCACCACCGAAGCTCCGGAAGGCCGACGCTACCACCACGGCCGCTCCGGACGCATCCGACGAAACCGCTACCCCCGGCTGCCGAGGGTCAGGTCTACTACCTGAACTTCAAGCCCGAAGCAGACGCTGCATGGCAGGAACTGGCTGCTAAGTACACCGAGCTGACCGGCGTGCCCGTCAAGGTCGTCACCGCAGCTTCCGGCACCTACAGCGAGACCCTCACCGCCGAAATGGCGAAGGACAGCGCTCCCACCCTGTTCCAGTGCGGCAACAAGTCCGGCCTGGACACTTGGCAGGAATACTGCCTGCCGCTCGACGGCACCGATTTCCTCAACGAGATGACCACTGAGGACTTCAACATCAAGGGCGAGGACGGCAACACCTACTGCGCCGGCTATTGCTACGAGGCGTTCGGCATCATCGTCAACAAGGCTCTGCTGGAGCAGGCCGGTCACTCCATTGACGAGATCACCAGCTTTGACACCCTGAAGGCCGTTGCCGAGGACATCACCGCCCGCAAGGACGAGCTTGGCTTCTCCGCTTTCACCTCCGCCGGTCTGGACGGCTCTTCGAGCTGGCGCTTCTCCGGCCACCTTGCCAACATGCCGCTGTACTATGAGTTCCGCGACGATGGCATCACCGAAAAGCCCGACACGATCAAGGGCACGTATCTCGACAACTACAAGAACGTCTGGGATCTGTACATCAACAACGCGACCTGCGAGCCCTCCGAGCTGGCTGCTAAGACCGGCGACGAGTCCGAGGCCGAGTTCGGCGAAGGCAAGGCTGTCTTCTATCAGAACGGCACTTGGGAATTCAGCAACCTGACCGCTGCGGATAAGTTCGCGATGAACCCCGACGATCTGGCTATGATCCCCATCTACATCGGCGTTGACGGCGAAGAGAACGAAGGTCTGGCCTGCGGCACCGAGAACTGCTGGGCTGTGAACTCCAAGGCTTCCGCCGAAGACCAGAAGGCTACCCTCGACTTCCTGAAGTGGGTCGTCACCTCCGAGGAAGGCACCACGATGATGGCTGCCGAGTTTGGCCCGATCCCGTTCAAGAACGCGAAGGAATCCGACAACGTGTTCTTCAACGACGCCAACCACCTGATGTCCGAAGGCAAGTACACCGTGACTTGGGCCTTCAACTACACCCCGAACGTTGACGCTTGGAGACAGGGCGTTGTCGATGCGCTGCTGGCATACTCCACCGGCTCCGGCGACTGGGCTGCCGTTCAGACCGCTTTTGTGGACGGCTGGGCGACCAACGCTCAAATCGAAAACGGCTAATCGGTAAACTCCGATCAACAAAATCGAATCATGTTTTGCGGAGGGCGGGCAGACAGCCCGTCCTCCGTTTTTAATTTCACGCAGCTTCCCGCGCACAGTTTCTGTGCATATTTTCCCACGCATATAAAAGGAGGGCATTTTATGGGCTTGATTGGATTGATTCTGATCCTCGGAGGGGTCGGAATGGCAGTTCATGTGCTGCTGACCTGCTATTTGCAGGATTTACCCTACGCACAGCTCTTTGACTCGGAGCTGTCTAACGCCGGCGGCATGCTGCTGATTCTTGCCACGATCATTTTCGTGGTCGGCGTCGTGTTTGTGCTGGCCAGCCATCGCCGCTGGAAGCGCTGCAAGCTCGGAATGCTCGGCGCGACGCTGGCAATGGTCGGCGTCTTTTTCGGAATTTTTGCGACCCTTCGGCTGACGGCGGCGCAGAGCATCTATGCCGGCTCGCTCAACATCGGCTGGATCTTTGTTCCGATCGCGGTTGTCTGCCTCGCGCTCGGCGCGCTGCTGATCGCACGCGACCGTAAGGCATTCAGCCACTATTGCAAAATGACCTTTTTGGTTCCAGCCTCGAGCAACGGCGCGCTCAACAGCCGTCTGCTTCGGCGGCCGATCCAGCGCTGCTTCGCCATCTTCATTCTGCCGACGCTGATCGCGTTTATCATCGGCTTTGTCTATCCCTTCCTGCTTGGACTTTACCGCTCGTTCTGCACGTTTACCTCTCCGGTCGACTATCATTACAGCGGCATCCGCAATTATTTCAAGGCGTTCTCTGACGCCGGATTCCGCCATGCATTCGGCTTCACTGCTCTGTATGCGCTGGTTTCCATTATCATTATCAACGTGTTTTCCTTTGCGCTGGCCTATGCGCTGACGCAGAAGATCCGCGGCGCGAATCTCTTCCGCACGGTGTTCTTTATGCCGAACCTGATCGGCGGCATTGTGCTCGGCTACATTTGGAAACTGATTTTTGACGCCATTCTGTCTGCTGCCGGAAAGCAGCCCATGCTGACCAACAGCACCTACGGCTTCTGGGGCCTTGTGATCCTCGTTGCATGGCAGCAGATCGGCTATATGATGATTATATACATTGCAGGTCTTCAGGCTGTCCCGGAGGATATGCTTGAGGCCGCGAAGATCGATGGCGCAAACCGTTGGCAGACGCTCTGGCGTGTGACGATCCCGAACGTCATGCCGTCGATCACGATTTGCTTTTTCCTGACGCTTACGAATTCCTTCAAGCTTTTCGATCAGAACCTTGCGTTGACCGGCGGCTCTCCGAATGTCCCCGGCACGATGATCCTGAAAACGGAAATGCTTGCTCTGCACATTTTCAACACGAACAAGATCAACAATAAGTGGCGCGGCACAGCGCAGGCCGAGGCGGTCGTGTTCTTTGTGCTTGTTGCGGTGATGGCCATTGCGCAGCTTGTCGCTACCCGTCGGAAGGAGGTACAGCAGTGAACAAGAGCCTGAAAAAGCGCGACGTCGGCGGCATCATCCTGACGGTTCTTTTTCGCCATCGTCTGCCTGATCTATATCATTCCGATCATCGAGGTTTTATCAACTCTTTCAAGACAAATTCCTCCATCAACCAGCAGACCTTCGCCCTGCCGAACGGCGAGACCTTTGTCGGCACGGATAACTACGTCAAGGGCGTGACCTTCGGCAACTATCCGATCTACAAGTCCATGCTTTACAGCCTGCTCATCACGGTCGTCTCCGTGGCGCTGATCCTCGTCTGCACCTCCATGGCCGCGTGGTATATCTCCCGCGTCGGCAGCAAGTTCACAAAGGTGTTCTATTTCGCCTGCGTGTTCTCCATGATCGTGCCCTTCCAGATGGTCATGTTCCCGCTGGTCACCGTTTCGACCGACCTCAAGCTCAACACGCCTTGGACGATCCCCATCATCTACCTCGGCTTCGGCGCGGGCCTCGCCGTGTTCATGTTCTCCGGCTTCGTCAAGAGTCTGCCGCTCGAGATCGAGGAGGCCGCGGCCATCGACGGCTGCGGACCGCTGCGCACTTTCTTCTCCGTCGTGTTGCCGATGCTTCGCCCGACGCTGATCTCCGTTGGCATCCTCGAGACGATGTGGGTTTGGAACGACTATCTCCTTCCGTACCTTGTGCTCGACATCAATAAATATAAGACCATCCCGATCCATGTGCAGTATTTGCAGGGAAGCTACGGCACGGTCGACCTCGGCGCGACCATGGCGGTCATGGTCTTCAGCATCCTGCCGATCATCATTGTTTATCTGTTCTGCCAGAAGTACATCATCAAGGGCGTTGTGGCCGGAGCGGTGAAGGGCTAATCATGACGATCAAGGATCTTGCCAGAGAAACCGGTTATTCCGTCGGCACGATCTCGCGCGTCCTGAACCATCACCCGAATGTGAGCGAGAAGGCGCGTCGAGAAGTGACCGCGGCGGTCGATCGATTCGGCTTTGAGCGAAACGAAAATGCCAAAAATTTGAAGCGACGCAGGGGAGACAGCATTCTCGTGCTCGTCAAGGGCCGGAAGAACGAGCTGTTTGCCTCGCTCATTGAGCGCTTGCAGCAGTATTTTCGAACACGCGCTATACGCTGCTTCTGGACTATTTTGACGAAGGCGACAACGAGGTGCGCCGTGCGATCCACCTATGCGCCGAAAAAAAGCCGTTGGGACTGCTGTTCCTCGGCGGAAACTGCGACAATTTTGAGCCGGATTTTGCGCAGATCACGATTCCCACGGTTTTACTGACGGACAATGCCCCGAGCTGCCGTTTCCAAATCTTTCAAGTGTGTTCACCGACGACACGGCAGCGGCCGATGACGCCGTGAGCTACCTGATCGCGCAGGGACACCGGAGGATCGGCATCATCGGCGGCGACCCGCAATGCCCGATACTCTCGGATGCGGCTGCAAGGCAGCCGCAACGCGATGCATCGCGCAGGGATCGCCTCCGAGGTCGCCTATGGCCGCAATCTGTATTCTTATGACGGCGGCTATCAGGCCATGCAGGAGCTTCTGCTCCAGAAGGCGGACATTACGGCCGTCTTCGCCATGGCGGACGTGATGGCGATCGGCGCGATCCGAGCGCTGCGCGACGTCGGGCTGCGTGTGCCTGAGGATATTTCCGTGCTCGGCTTCGACGGCCTGCAAATCGGCAGTTATTTTCTGCCGAAGCTCACCACCGTGCACCAGTCCGTGGAGCTTCTGGCCGACCGGGCGGCGAAATTCCTCGTGGAAAACATTGAGAAGGGCGTCCGCTCCCGACACGAAAATGTTCCGTTTACCATGGATCTGCGCGAGAGCGTGATCCCAGCAATCTGATAAAAGGTGTGTTTACAACTATGAGATGTTCCGGTATTTTGATGCATATTTCCTCTCTGCCGTCGCCCTATGGCATCGGCTCCATGGGAAAGGCAGCGTACCAATTTGCGGATTTTCCTGAAGGCCTCCGGCCAGCATTATTGGCAGATCTTGCCGATCGGCCCGACCAGCTACGGCGACAGCCCGTACCAGTCGTTCAGCACCTGCGCCGGAAACCCGTATTTTATTGACCTTGACACGCTGATCGGGGACGGCCTGCTCAAGCAGGAGGAGGTCGATGCGATCGACTGGGCGTCCCACAGCGAACGCGTGGATTACGGCTTCCAGTTCTCGGTGCGCTTTGACCTGCTCTACAAGGCCTATGAGCGCGGCCGCGACCGTGACGCCGACGCGCTGCGCGAGTTCTGCGAGGCAAACCCGTGGGTCGACGACTATGCCATGTATATGGCGCTCAAGCGTGCCAATGATATGCGCTCTTGGGAGTCTTGGCCGGAGGAGGTTCGCCTGCGCCGACCGGGCGCACTGGAGACCTATGGCATCACGCTTGCGGAGGATTGTCGGTTCTTTCATTTACCTGCAATACCTGTTCTATCAGCAGTGGGAGCGACTGAGAAGCTACGTCCACGAGCAGGGAATCGAGATCATCGGTGATCTGCCGATCTATGTGCCCTATGATTCCTGCGATGTCTGGTCGAATCCGTCGCTGTTCCAGCTCGACGAGACCGGAACGCCGACCGGTGTGGCCGGCTGCCCGCCCGATTATTTCGCGCAGGACGGCCAGCTCTGGGGAAATCCGCTCTATGACTGGGATCGCATGCGTCAGGACGGCTACGCCTGGTGGAAGGAGCGCATCCGCGCCGCCTCGCGCCTGTTTGACGTGATCCGTATCGACCACTTCCGCGGCCTGGAGAGCTACTGGGCAGTGCCCTATGGCGAGCCGACTGCACGGAACGGCCACTGGGTCAAAGGCCCCGGCGAAGACTTCATCCGTGCGCTCAAGGGGACCTTCCCGGAGCTGCGCCTGATTGCCGAGGATCTTGGCTTCCTGACCGAGGAGGTCATCCGCTTGCAGCAGAATTCGGGCTTCCGGGTATGAAGGTGCTCGAGTTTGCCTTCGATGCGCGTGAGCCGAGCAACTATCTGCCGCATCGCTATCCGCGCAACTGCATCTGCTACACCGGCACGCATGACAATGAGACGCTGGCTCAGTGGCTTGCGGGTGCGCCTGCGCAGACCATTGCTTACATCATGGAGTATCTGCACATCAAGGATGCCGCAGACTGCGCCGATGCGATCCTGCATACGGGCGCGGCCAGCGTGGCCGATACCTTCATCGCACAGATGCAGGATTATCTCGGCCTCGGAGCGGAATCGCGCATGAATGAGCCGGGCACGGTCAGCACGAAGAACTGGAGCTGGCGCATGTCCGAAAATGCTCTGACCGACGAGCTTGCAGCCCGTCTGCGCCGCATGGCAGAGCTTTACGAACGAATTTGACACGATCAAAAGCGAGAGGACGAGCTGCGTCCTCTCGCTTTTGCGTGCCGTTCCCCATGTGAGAAACCGGCAGCCGCAAGGCTTTGAGCTTTGCGGCTGCCGGTTTACGCTTTATTTTGTTTCGTCGTCGCCGGAAGATGTGCTGTCAGTGGGAAGGCTGCTGCCGGGAAAACCGTTGGTGGGCTGCTGCGCTGCGGCGGCCTCGGCCTTCTTTTTTCTGAATTTGAGCCTGAACAAAGCTCCAGATTCCGAGCCCGGTGAACAGCAGCGACAGGAGCAGATCCTTGAGAAGGCCACCGAGGTCGAGCTCATAGTAATACATGCCGTACGTGAGCCGATCCTGCTTCCGAAAAATGGCCTTCAGGCAATCGCCGGCAGCTGTCGACAGGGTGATCGTGCCGCCGTCTGCCCGCACTTGTCTGTACAGGTCGTAGGCCGTGCAGAGATAGACCGCCAGAACCATCATAATGACTGTGACGACGGAGGCGACAATGATGCCGGTTTTGGAATTTTTTCTCTTCGTGAACAGGCCGTAGCCGAACACGGCGGCATATTATGCGCCGACCACGGCGCTGATGCTGGCAATGAAGTTAAGCTGATCGAGCAGGAAGTAGACGATCACACCGGCCAGCGAGAACAGGATCGCGCCGAGCACGCCGAGCAGGATGTTTTTCCTTCTGGCTCGATTTCGGGCGAACGTGCGGAGATATTGGGTTCCATATTCATTTGTTTTCCTCTTTCTTGAAAATCAGACGCGTGGGGTCAGAATGCCGCGTTTATCGTGGATCACGTGGCGCGGGCAGGCCATGGCGCAACCGCCGCAGGACAGGCAAAGGTCGGAATAGATGAAGGCGCGGTTTTCCGAGACCTTGATGGCTTCGGCAGGACAGACCTTTGCGCAGAGGCCGCAGGCGATGCAGCTCACCTCGCAGACATCGCGGCAGACGGCATCCTTGTTCGAGCAGAGGACGACGATGGGGTTATCCTCCAGACGGAGATGAACGATGCGCTGCGGGCAGGCGCGGACACACGCGCCGCAGCCGATGCATTTGCTCTCGTCGACCTCGGCGACGCCGTAGGTGTTCAGCGCGATCGCACCGAAGCGGCAGGCGGCGACACAGGTGCCGCAGCCCGTGCAGCCGTAGGTGCAGAGCCTCATAGCCCTCCGGGCTTTTTTTTGCGTGGCAGCCGCCGTTGCAGTGGACGCAGGCGACCTTGGAGGGAAATTTCTTTTTTACTACCATGAGAATTCCTCCTGTTCTTACTTACGCTCGTAGGGCGTGTTGCAGAGCGGCAGCTCATAGCGGCGTTCGCCGTCGAGGCGGTAATAGGCGTCGGCAATGGCCGGAGCGGTCGGGATCGAGGTGATCTCGCCGATTCCGATCGCGCCGCAGGCGACGTTCAGACCGGGCTTGTCGACAACGATGGCCTTGATCGGCGGGGTCTGGTGCGCGCGGAAGAGGCCGAGCGTGCCGTATTTATTGATCGGCTTGCAGTTGTTGTCGAAATGATATTGCTCCGTGAGCGCGTAGCCCATGGACATGACGACGCCGCCTTCGATCTGCCCCTCACAGGAGAGAGGGTTGATGGCCTTGCCGACGTCGTGTGCCGCGACCATCTGCTCCACCAGACCGGTCTTGGGGTCGAGTATGCAAAGCTGCGTGGCGTAGCCATAGGCGACGTGCGAGACCGGGTTCGGTACATTTGCCCCGAGCGGATCGGTCTTGGCGAGGTATTCGCCGTAGAAGACCTGCCCCTCAAGGTCGGCGAGGGAGGAGACCTGCTTCTTGGCCTCCATGAGCTTCTCGCAGGCGCGGCGGCAGGCCTCGCCCGTGACGAGTGTCTGGCGCGAGCCGGAGGTGTCACCGGAATCCGGCGCGATCCATGTGTTGCTGCGTTCGTAGACGATGTCGTCGCGGCTCAGGTCGGTGTTCGAGACGATCATCTGCACGAGCACCGTGCCGAGCCCCTGACCGATGCAGGATGCGCCGGTGTAGATGTGCAGCTTGCCGTCGGCCTCGACGATCAGCTTGCAGCGGCCGGTGTCGGGGATGCCGACGCCGACGCCCGCGTTCTTCATCGCGCAGGCAAGGCCGACCGGCTTCCCGGCGGCGACGGCCTCGTCGTAATAGGGCTTGATGACCTCGAGCGTTTCAACCAGGCCGGTCGAATCGTCCACGATCTGCCCGTTCGGCAGCGCCTGCCACGGCCGGATGGCGTTGCGCATCCGGATCTCCCACGGGGAGATGCCCGATCTCATCGGCCATCATTTCAGCAGCGTCATTTCAATGGCGAAGCAGGTCTGCGTCACGCCGAAGCCGCGGAACGCACCGGCGGGCGGGTTGTTCGTGTAATACGCGGTGCCCTCGATCTCAAAATTCTCGTAGGCATAAGGTCCGGCGGCGTGCGTGCAGGCGCGCTCGAGCACGGACCGCCGAGGGAGGCAAACGCGCCGGTGTCGGAGGCGACCTTCGCCTTGACACCGAGGATCTTGCCGTTCTCATCGCAGCCGATGGTGATAATCCATCTCGAAATGGTGGCGCTTCGGATGGACGAGCAGAGATTCCTGACGGCTGAGCTTGACCTTGACGGCGCGTCCGGTCAGGCGCGACCAGCATGGCCGCGTGATGCTGCACGGACATATCCTCCTTGCCGCCGAAGCCGCCGCCGACAAGGGCGTTCTGCACCTTGCATTTCTTGTCGCCGAGCACCAGTCGTGCATTCGTGCAGCGTGGTGTGCGAGGACTGGTCGGTCGTATAGAGGAAGACGTCGCCGTCGTCGTCGATATAGGCCACGGCGCACTCCGGCTCGAGGAAGGCGTGCTCCGTCCACGGCGTCTCAAAGTGATGGGAGATCACGTGCTTCGCCTTGGCGATCGCCTCCGTGGCGTTGCCGCGGCTGACGTGCTTATAGGCCTGCACGTTCGTCGTCTCCTCATCGAAGACCAACTCCTTGTCTGTCGCCGCCTCCTGAATGTTATGCACGGCGGGCAGAACCTCATAGTCGATCTTGACAAGCTTTTTTGGCCTTCTCGAGAATTTCCTGCGTCTCTGCCACGACCAGACAGAGCGGGTCGCCGAGGTAATGGATCAGACCGCCGATCGGGATCAGGGTGTATTGGTCGTGCTTCAGGTGGCCGACCTTGATCTCGCCGGGAATGTCTGCGGCGGTATAGACGCCGATCACGCCGGGCAGCCTGAGCGCCGCCGACGGGTCGATGCCGCGCAGCCGCGCGCGCGGGTATTTCGAGCGCACGGCGGAGCCGTAGCACATACCGTCAAGATAATAATCGTCGGGATATTTGCCGTAGCCGAGCACCTTTTCCTCCACGTCGAGACGGTGTACGCGCGAGCCGATCCGCCAATCGGTCGTCGAGGGGAGGGGGATCTTACCCTCACGCAGGATCTGCCCGGCCAGCCGGATGGCCGCGACGATCTTGACATAGCCGGTGCAGCGGCAGTAGTTGTTGCGGATGGCGAAACGGATCTGCGCCTCCGTGGGGTCGGGGCATTTGTCCAGAAGTCCCTTGCCGCAGAGCACCATGCCGGGGATGCAGAAGCCGCACTGGACGGCACCGGCCTCGCCGAAGGCAAAGGTGAACGCGGCCTTTTCAAAGTCGCTCAGACCTCGACCGTGAGCACGTGCTTGCCCTCAAGGCGTCCGTGGCGGGAATGCAGGCGCGGCAGGGCTCGCCCTCGATCAGAACGGTGCAGGCGCCGCATGCGCCCTCGCTGCATCCGTCCTTGACCGAAGTCAGGCGCAGCTCGTCGCGCAGGTAGCGCAGAAGCTTTTGCTTCTTCGCAACCGTGACCTCTTTGCCGTTTACGAAAAATGTAGACATGCGTATGACCTCTTTTCTTGTTTGTGCAGAAAGCACAAACAGGAGTGGGAAAAATCAAAATCTTTTGACGCACTTATTATACAATAAAATAAATTGTGCCGCAAGGTGTGGGCGCTATCCTTTTTGCAGAATAGCGCCAAAAAGCGGCAATATTCGCTGAAAATGATATGTGAAATTGCTGCCTATCCGTTTAATTCGACGATGGCGAACTGCTGCGCGGATACGGTGAATATGCCGCAGCGGTCATGCCTCCGGCAGATCGCGCATGGTCAGACTGATGCGCTTGCGCTTTTTCATCGACCTCCGAGCACGCCGACGCGCACGACGTCGCCGACCCGCACGACCTCGGACGGGTGCTTGATGAAGCGGTTGCAGACCTGTGAGATGTGCACGAGGCCGTCCTGATGCACACCGATGTCGACGAAAACGCCGAAATCGATCACGTTGCGCACCGTTCCGGTCAGCACCATGCCGGGCTTGAGATCCTTCAGCTCCAGCACGTCGCGGCGCAGAATGGGGGCGGGCAGCTCGTCGCGCGGGTCGCGGCCGGGCTTTTGCAGCTCCTTGGCGATGTCCAGCAGGGTCGGGACGCCGACGCCGCAGGTCTCGGCCGCCTTCTGAACGCCGTAACGCTCGAGGCGCCCGCTCAGCCCGTCGAGCTTGCCGGAGGCGGCCTCGGCGGTCGTATAGCCGCAGAGCGTCAGAAGCGTCTCGGCGGCCGCATAGGACTCCGGGTGCACGCCGGTGTGGTCGAGCAGCTGCTTGCTCTCCGGAACGCGCAGGAAGCCCGCGGCCTGCTCATAGGCCTTCCGGCCGAGCTTCGGAACCTTGAGCACCTGCTTGCGCGCCGTGAAGATACCGTTTTCCTCACGGTAGGCGACGATGTTTTTTGCGGTCGTGGCGTTCAGACCGGCCACGCGCCGCAGCAGGGAGGCCGAGGCCGTGTTCAGGTCGACGCCGACGGCGTTGACGCAGTCCTCCACGACGCCCGAAAGCGTCTCGTCGAGGCGTTTCTCGGGCAGATCGTGCTGATATTGCCCGACGCCGATGGCCTTCGGATCGATCTTGACCAGCTCGGCCAGCGGGTCCTGCATCCGGCGTGCGATGGAGACCGCCGAGCGCAGATTCACGTCGTACTGAGGAAATTCCTCCGCGGCAAGCGGTGAGGCGGAATAGACGGAGGCGCCTGCCTCCGAGACGATCATATACGAGACACCGGGCACCTGCGGCAGCAGCTCGCAGACGACCTGCTCGGTCTCGCGCGAGGCCGTGCCGTTGCCGATGGCCAGATGCTCGACATGGTGCTTGCGAATCAGCGAGACCAGACGGCGGATGGCCTCCTCACGTCGATTCGTAAAGGTCGGATAGACCACGGCCGTGTCGAGCACCTTGCCGGTCGCGTCAATGACCGCGACCTTGCAGCCGTGGGCATAGCCGGGGTCGAGGCCCATCGTCACATGGCCCTTGACCGGCGGCTGCATCAGCAGCGGACGGAGGTTCAGGGCAAAGTTGGCGATTGCGCCCTCGTTGGCCTCGTCGGTCAGAGCGCTGCGCAGCTCACGCTCCATGCTCGGGGCGATGAGGCGGTCGTAGGCGTCCTCAGCGGCTGCGCGGACAAAGGCGTTTGCACGGCTGCCGGGCAGCAAGACCGCGCGCCGGACGGCAATGAGCGCCTGCTCCCGGTCGGTATCCAGACTGACCTTCAAAAAGCCCTCGCGTTCGCCGCGGTTGAGCGCAAGGATCTGATGCCCCTGCAATTTACTGACGGGCTGCCGAAAATCAAAATAGAGGCGATAGACCGCGCCTTCCTCCTCCTTGCCCTCGACAACGGTCGAGCCAGCGACGGACTGCCGCCGCATGAGCTGGCGCAGGGTCTTGCGGATCGCGGCGTCGTCGGAGATCGTCTCGGCGACGATGTCCGAGGCGCCGGCCAGCGCGGCCGCGACGTCGTTCACGCCCTTCTCCGGGTCGACATATTCCACAGCCAGCACCTCCGGCTCGGGCAGGTCGCGCCCCTGCGCAAAAAGCAGCTCGGCGAGGGGCTGCAGGCCCTTCTCGCGGGCGATCGTCGCGCGCGTGCGGCGCTTCGGCTTATACGGGCGGTAAAGATCCTCCAGCTCGGCCAGCGTTTTTGCGGCCTGAATGGCGGAGAAAAGCTCGTCGGTGAGCTTCTCCTGCGCGGCAATGGAGCGCGTGATCTCGTCGCGGCGCTGCGCCAGATTGCGCAGATAGGCCAGCCGGTCGGCCAGCGTGCGCAGAGCCGTGTCGTCCATGCCGCCGTGCAGCTCCTTGCGGTAGCGCGCGATAAAGGGGATCGTGTTGCCCTCGTCGATCAGGGTCACGACATTTTGCACATAGCTCGCCGGGCAATTCAGCTCGGCGGACAGCTGTTGAATCAGTTCTTCCATGAAAACCTCCGGTTTGAGTTGTGCACATAGATAAATTATATCATAAATTGCGAAAAAAAGAAAGCACCCGTTGCAATCGTGCGCCGATTATGATAGAATGTATTTCGTAGAAAAACAATTTATGCAATTTGCATATGAGAGGCGGACGAATATTGACAAAATGCCAAAGTATTTTATTGTGGAGGCGCGCGCGCTGCCGGGAGGTCTTCCGCAAGGTCGCCGAGGCCAAATGGCTGCTGGAGAACGGCGAGGTTGCGACGGTCGGCGAGGCGACGAAGGCGACCGACATCAGCCGCAGCGCGTTTTATAAATATCGCGACAGCATTGCCCCGTTTGAAAATCTGATGGCCGGACGGATCCTGACCTTCCAGCTGATCCTGCGCGACGTTTCGGGGCTGCTCTCGGCGATTTTGTCGGTCTTTGCGCAGTACGGCGCGAATATTTTGACGATCAACCAGACCATTCCCAGCAACGGGACGGCCTCGGTGACGGTATCGGCGGAGACGAATGGCGTCAGCGAGGGCGTGGAGGCGCTTCTGCGCGCCCTTGCCGCGATGCAGGGCGTCCTGAAGGCGGAGATCCTCGCGGGATAAAAGCAGAATTGCGAAAAAGCCGCCGGGGCAGATCAAGCCTGCCCCAGCGGCTTTTGTTGTAGCAAGAGACCCACCGGCATGGCCGGTGGGTCTCCAAAATCCGGTATGGTTTATCGCACGGAGTTGACGGCGGCGAGGAAGACCGGCAGCTGCGTCTGGTTGTCCCAGATCACCAGCAGGAAGGGGTGATCCAGCACGACGGAATTCGTCTCCCGAAGCCCCATCATCTCGATCTCTTCGACGGTCGAGGCAGCGGCCTTTGTGCCGTTCTCGTCGACGCGGAGCACCGCACTGTGCAGAACGCGTCCCACGGAAAGACCCTGCTTACCGTTGATGCCGGAGAGATCGGCGTAATCTTCGAACAGGTCGTTGATTCCCAGCGCGCGCAGCGCGTCGGCAAGCGCACAGTCGCTCTTCAGCTCGAGCTGCGGCAGAACGGCCTGCACCGGATCGTCCGACGCACCGTCGATCAGCGCGCGCAGGGCGTCGCCGTCAAGCTTCTGCACATAGTCGTCCAGCGAACCGTTCGGCAGGATCGCTGCAAGAGAATAGCGCCCGCCCGCGTAGGGCTTTGAGGAAGCCGGTGGCGCTGCCGTCCTTCAGATAGAGCGCTTCCTCCGAGCTCATCATGCGCGCGTTCTGCTCCGGAGCCGTCGGCAGCAGAACACGCCGTCCCAGATCGCGTCCTCGGAATAAGGCTCGACCCATTTCCCGTCGAAGCACAGGGCGTTGACGAGGTAGAGCGCGGCGTCGGAGCGAAACTCCTTGAGCATTTCGGGGATGCGCTGATCAGTGTGGTCGGAGATCCACTGGTTGATGTCGGTGCGCGTGCTCTCGTCAAAGGGCGCGGCGTAGGCGTCAAGCACCGTAGTAGTCCGCGCAGGCCTGCAGGAAGTCCGACGAGACCTCGAGCGAGGCCGTCATCGCGGAACCAAAGTGCATTGGCGTTCCGGAAGGCACTGTCCGGCTGCACGGCAGCGAACGCCTTGTTCAGCTCGTCGATCGGCATACCGAGCGCGAGCTCGAGCTGCTGCAGCGTCTCACCCTTGGCGCCGTTGGCGGTCATGCCGAGCGCCTGCATCACGCTGTAGGGGGAGAGCACGACGGTCTTGCCGCTTTCGGCGGCATTTTTCAGCAGCGCGACGGAAAAATCGGTCGCCGCCTTGGACAGCGAGCCGGTATCGGACGCATCCGCGACGGGCTTGGCGGTGATGTTCGCCATCAGATTCACGCTCACACCGGCTGCATTCGGGATCGGCGCGGCAGGGCTTGCGGCGCAGCCGCCGAGCACGAGTGCTGTCAAGAGAAGCAGTGCGATGAGTTTTTTCATGATAATCCTCCTCCGTGTTGTTTTGGATGTCCTTATGACGCTCCCACAGGGAAAAGGTTCCCGAATTTTTTTCGGAAATGCGGCTCCTCGTTGCAGAGTGCGTTCATACCGCCCTGCGGCATGGAAAACGGGTTGTGACAGAACTCCAGTTCTCCGGACTCCTCGCCGATCTCATACATCGGGAAATCTACGATCCAGCAGAATTCATAGCAATCCTTTCTTCATGTGCTTCTCGCTCGCAGCGCCAAGCAGTCTGCGGAGTACGCCTGCGGTCTTCTGCGCAGCCAGCTTCTTGCCGGCGGTCAGACCGATAAAATCACCCGGCTTTAATCCAAGTGCCTCAATCACTTTTTCCTTGCGCTCCTGTAAGAACTTGGAGATTCCTCCCACAAATTCACCGTTCTCATCCAGCTTGAACCAGTAAGCCTTGTTGGCTGTCTGCACTTCCACCTCGGCACAGATTCCGTCGATCACTTTTCTGGTCGCGGTAAATCCGTCCACGACAACCGCTTTTACGGTCTGTCTCTCGAACGGGCCGAATCCGCAGTCTGCCATGACGTCCGTCGCATCCTGCAATACCAGATCAATACGGAGATCCGGCTTGTCGGTGCCATACTTGTCCATGGACTCCAGATACGGGATACGCACGAACGGAGCCTTGGAAGCAGCCTTGTATACACCATACTTCTCAAATACCGGCGGCAGTACCTCCTCGACAACAGAGAACACATCCTCCTGGGAAGCAAATGCCATCTCCATATCGAGCTGATAGAACTCTCCCGGAGAACGGTCTGCTCTTGCGTCCTCATCACGGAAACACGGTGCAATCTGGAAATAGCGGTCGAATCCGGATGCCATTAAAATCTGTTTGAACTGCTGCGGTGCCTGCGGTGTTGAGCGCGTCGTTGAGAAGGCCCTGCTCGCCGAGCACATAGAACAGGCGCGTCACGCCGATGGAGATGCCCAGCGGTAGATCTGCTTTTCCGTCTCGCCGCCGCCCTTGGCCAGCAGGATCTCGGAGGATTCCAGCAGCGGGGTGTCGAGCGGCGTGAAGCCGTAGAGCGCATAGGTCTCGCGCAGGATCTGCATCATGCGCTGAGCTGCATCTGCGGCGCGGCAGCAGCTCCATGAAGCCGATAGGTTTGATTGTTTCCATATTACGAATTCATCCTATTGTTGATTGAATAGCAGCTCGTCGAGCGTGTACCAGCCGGGCTTGCGCGCGCAGAGCGCTTCGGCGGCGCGGAGCGCGCCGGAGGCGAAAATGCGGCGGCTGCTGGCGCGGTGCGTCAGCTCAAGCGCCTCGTCCTCGCCGAAGAAATAGACGGTGTGCGTCCCGGCGACCGTGCCGCCGCGCAGCGAGAACACGCCGATCTCCTCGGGTCTGCGCTTGCCGCAGAGGCCGTCGCGGCCGTGGACGACCGTGGCCTCGTCGTTCGGGTCAAGCTCGTGCAGCAGCAGCTTGGCCGTGCCGCTGGGGGCGTCGGCCTTCTGATTGTGGTGCGTCTCCACCAACTCCTTGTCCCAGTCACGCAGGACGGGCGCGTAATCGCGGAGCATCCGGCGCAGCACGGCCACGCCCGTGGAATAGTTCGCCGTCCAGATCACCGGCTGCTGCCCGGAGAGCGCTTGCAGCATGGCAAGCTCGGCTTCGGAGAAGCCGGTTGTGCCGCTGACGAGGGGCGTTTTGGTGCGGCGCAGGTAAGACAGCAGCCCCGGCAGGGCGTTCACGCCGGAAAAATCGATGCAGCAGTCCGCCGCCGGAGCGGTCTCATAGACCTCCGGGCAGGTGATGTCGGCATGGCCGACGACCTCCCAGCCCTTTTCCAGCGCAAGCTCCTCAATGAGCCTGCCCATGCGGCCGTAGCCGCTCAGAAAGATTCGCATCATGCATCCTCCCGAACCGTCAGCCCGACCTCGCGCATCCGCTGCGCCAGCTCGGCGCGGTGCGCGTCGGTCATGGGGTACATCGGCATCCGGAACGCGCCGGCGTGCAGCCCCATCAGGTTCATTGCTTCCTTCACGGGGATCGGATTGACCTCGATGAACAGCGCGTGGATCAGGTCGAGGCAGCGGAGCTGCTCACGCAGGGCGGCCTCGTGGTTTCCGGCCATCCAGTCGGCGACCATTTGATGCACCTCGCGGGGCATGATGTTCGCCCAGACGGAGATAACGCCCTTCGCGCCGACGGAGAGCAGGGGAACGGTGATGTCGTCGTTGCCGCAGTACATGCAGAAATCGTCGCTGAGATAGCGCGCGATGCTCATGGCGTAGGCCATGTCGCCGCTGGCCTCCTTGATGCCCATCACGTTTGGATGGGTCGAAAGGCGGCGCACGACCTCGGGCGAGATCTTGCAGCCGGTGCGCCCGGGGACGTTATAGAGGATGATCGGTGCGGAGGCGGCGTCTGCCGACATCAGAAAATGGCGGTACATGCCCTCCTCGTTGGTCTTGACGTAGTACGGGCTGATGCACAGCAGCGCATCGGCGCCCATTTCGGAATACAGCACGCTTTTCTGCATCTGCATCCGACTGGAGTTGGAGCCGCTGCCCGCGATCACGGGAACGCGGCCGTGTGCCTGATCGAGCACGGTGCGCAGGGGTCTCGGTGTCCTCTTCCAGCGTGGTCGAGGCGGTCTCGCCGGTCGTGCCGAGGGTGAGGATCGCGTCCGTGCCGTTTGCAATGTGCCAATCGACGAGCGCCCGCAGGCGGCCGTGGTCGACGGAGCCGTCCTCGTTGAACGGCGTCACAAGCGCAACAATCGAGCCGGAAATCTGTTTCATGATAAAAACCTCCTGTTGAGAACCGTGCCCTCTCTTATTTTCCCATAATAATCATACCACGCATGGCCGCAAAATGCAAGCGCGGCGGGGAAAACTGTCATATCTTTGCGCGCGCTTCGGGATACGCTCGCAGAAATTCCTCGAGAATTTCTGCGGCATCCGCACAGAGCTCGGCGCAGGGGCGCTTTTTATAATAGGTATCCGTCCGCGCCTCCGGCACGCCGCCGGGCGTCGTTTGGATCCCGGCCAGAAGCTCGCGGCAGACGATCGAGCCGTTCCTTGCACGGAATCGCTCGGCAAGCCCCTGAAGCCGGCGGTACAGCTCGGATTTTGCCGCGCGGTCGGCCGTGTCGTCGCTGCCGAGGATCAGACCGGCGGCGAGGAACATCCCATTGACCGTGCCGCAGACCTCGCGCATCCGCGCCATGCCGCCGCCCAGACCGGACGCCAGCCGCAGCGCCGTCGCGCGGTCAAGCCCTGTCTCGTCGGAGAAGGCCAGCAGAACGGCCTGCGCACAATTGCAGCCGTTCAGAAAATTCTGTTTTGCAAGCTCAGCCTTCGTCATGGTCAGAAGCCTCCGGGAACTGTACACCGTTGAATTTCAGCATATAGCGCATGGGATAGAACCCGCGCAGATAATTCTCCTCGAACCATTCGTAGGTCGCGTCCGGCAGATGCATCAGCTCCGGCGCGTCGCAGCGGAACAGCTCAAAGGTCTTGCGGTCGCCGCAGAGCAGGGCGGCGATCAGCTCCCGTTGCCCCTCGGCGGCGAGACGGTCAAGACAGGCGTCGATGATCGTCGTGCAGATCAGCTCGTCGCGGCTTGCGCGCTGCGCCTTCCCGGCGAACCAATAGAGAAAGTCGTGCAGCGTGAAGGCTTTGCGGGTCGTGACGAGGGCGAGCCTTTGGAATTCCTCGTCCGCGCCGCGCTTGCAGACGTCGATCAGATAGACCAGCAGCTTCTCGTCAAGAAAGCAGCAGTCGAGCAGCACCTCATAGGCACTGCGCGGGCCGTCCGGCTCGTCGATCTGCGGCGGCGTCAGCTCGTCGTCGCCCGTCTCGGCCGGTTCGGACTCGGACTGCTCCGCGTCGGCCTGCCCGGCAAGCGCCTGCATCAGCTCCTCCGGGCAAAATGCGTCATAAAGCGCCTGCGGGATATCCGCGCCCTCGAGCGCGGCGCAGCGGCGCACAAATTCCGGCACGCCCATGGCCGCGATCTGTGTTTGCAGCTCGGCGGCGCGGCGCAGCGGCTCGTTCTCGGTCAGCGCGATGCCCTCCGGCGCGGCCAGCGTGCCCTCTCCGACGGCCTCGCAGTAGCGCAGATAGTAATCGGCAAGTTTCATGTCAAAATACCTCGAAAAAAATCAGGATAACTCGTATTATACACGCATTGAGCGTCGATTGCAAGCTTGACAATATGCAAAGAAATGGTATAATGATATTCAGGGTTTTATGAAACGCGTCCCGCGCGTAATCGCATAAAAGGAGCTTTTTTATGAAGATCAAGATCACTGCCGACAGCACCTGCGATCTTTCTCCCGAACAGATTGCACAAAATGGGATTAAGATCACCCCGCTGTTTGTCAACATGGGCGGCAAGAGCTATCAAGACGGGATCGACATTCAGCCTGCGGAAATTTTCGCACACGTTGCCGCCGGCGGTGAGCTTTGCAGCACGGCGGCGGTTCCCGTGGGTGTTTATGAGGATCTGTTCCGCGAGACGCTGAAGGAATACGATGCGGTCGTTCACATCTCTCTCGGCTCGGGCTTCTCCACCTGCTATCAGAATGCCTACATCGCGGCGGCCGAGTTCCCGCAGGTGCGCGTGGTCGACTCGCGCAACCTCTCCACCGGCCATGGCCACGTCGTCATGGAGGCCTGCAAGCTGGCCGAGACCGCCGAGGATCTTGACGCGATGAAGGCGGAGCTGGACGAGCTGGCGGGCCGGGTCGACACGAGCTTCCTGCTCGACCGGCTGGACTATATGGTCAAGGGCGGCCGCTGCTCGATGGTCACGGCGCTCGGCGCGAATCTGCTGCGTCTGAAGCCCTGCATCGAGGTGCGCGACAACAAAATGATCGTCGGCAAGAAATACCGCGGCAACTATGCCAGGTGCATGGCGCAGTATGTCAACGACCGGCTGGAAAAGCTCGACGACATCATCCCCGAGCGCATTTTCATCACGCATACGCCCGTCACGCCCGAAGTGCTCGACGCGGCGAAGTCGGCCGTCGCCTCCAAGAACTATTTTTCCGAGGTTGTTGAGACCTATGCCGGATGCACCATCTCCTGCCACTGCGGCGAGGGCTGCCTCGGCGTCCTGTTCATCCGCAAGAAGAAATAAGCGCAAGGCGGCTCAGCCGGTAGACCTTGCGGAAAAACGAATCCCGTTTCAAACAAAAAGCCGTGCGTCCCGAAATACAGGGGACGCACGGCTTTTCCGTTTGGTGATTGGTTATGTTGCCTGCTCCAGAGCAGCCTCCAGCGCGCGGGCAAGCTGGTCGGGGCAGGAGGTCTCTCTGCGGCCACAGCGGACGCCGCGCAGACGCGCGATCACGTCCTCCACGCGCATACCGGTGACCAGCGCGCTGATGCCCTGCGTGTTGCCGCTGCAACCGCCGACAAAGTGCACGTCGGTGATGCGGTCGTTGTCAATATCCAGAACGATCCGCGTCGAGCAGACGCCGTGAGGGGGTGTATTCATAATGCATATGCAGCTACCTCCGTGGTATTTGTCTGATTATTATAACAATTCCGGGAGAAAAATGCAATAAGCTTTTTTCCTTTTGGGGATAATAGGCCTATGAATTTTTTGAAAACGGAGGCATTCCATGGAAAACGAGACCATGAACACCAATGAGCGCATCGAGGACATGGGCGGCGGCCTGACCAAGAGCAGGCAGGGCGACATTTACATTCTGACCATCATCGGCCAGATCGAGGGGCATCAGGTCGCGCCGGACACCGTGAAAACGACAAAATACGAGCACGTTTTGCCGCTCCTGGCCACGATCGAGGAGAGCGAGGACATCGAGGGGCTGCTCCTGCTGCTGAACACGGTCGGCGGCGATGTTGAGGCGGGGCTCGCCATCGCCGAACTGATCTCGGGGATGAAAAAGCCGACGGTCTCGCTCGTGCTCGGCGGGGGACACTCCATCGGCATTCCGCTCGCCGTCTCGGCCAAGCGGAGCTTTATCGCTCCGACGGCGAGCATGATGATCCACCCGGTGCGCATGAGCGGCGTTGTGGTCGGCGCGCCCGCGACGTATCATTATTTCCAACGCATTCAGGAGCAGATCACGGATTTTGTCACGGCCAATTCGCACATCAGCCGCGAGCGCTTCGCGTCTTATATGATGGCGACCGGGCAGATCGCGACGGACGTCGGGACAATCGTCTATGGCCGCGAGGCCGTCAGCAGCGGACTGATCGACCGGCTCGGCGGTCTGCACGACGCGCTCGACACGCTGCACCGGATGATTGCGGGGAAAAAACAAACGCGCAGAAATGCACAAAAGGGATAGAAATTTCCGTTACTTTATGATATAATACCGATTAGGTGTGCGTCAAAGCGCCGAAATCGCCGACGCACACGGTCTTTTCCCGTAGAAAGATAAGGAACTTCTGAATCAATCGGCAGCGGCGCTCAGCGGGTCTTTTGCCCCAACTTTTCGGTTTGAAAATCATGGAAACCTCTGAATCAATCGGCAGCGGCGTTCAGCGGGTCTTTTGTCCCAGCTTATCGGTTTGAAAATCTTGAAATACACAAAGTATTCCTGCGATTTCCAAACCTCAATCTGGAACAAAATCCCTCGCTGACCGCTCTTGCGATTGAATCAGAGCTTCCCTTGAAATACGTAAAGGATTCCTGCAATTTCCAAACCTCAATTTGGAACAAAATCCCTCGCTGACCGCTCTTGCAATTGAATCAGAGGTTCCATAGAGGAGACTTGTGACTTGAAGATTTGGGAAGCGATCTTATACGCTGTTTTCGGCGGCGCGACGGAGCTGCTGCCGCTGTCCTTTTCCGGGCACGCCGCCGTGCTGCACGAGGTGTTCCACCTGACCGGGCTGACGGAGACCGGAGGCTATTATACGCGCCTCGGCATCACGCTGGGCGTGGTCGCCGCGATCATTCTGTCGTTCCCCGGCGAATCGCGCCGCTTCGGTCGCGAGGTGCTCTGCGTCACCGGCGCGCGGCGCCGCTCCCGCAGCGACCTGACCGAGCGGTCGCTCACGCGCAGCGTGCTGATCGGCCTGTTTGCGCTGCTGCCGATGCTGCTGTCCTTGATTTTCGTGGCTATGGCGGAGCGCAAAACGGGGCTGGCCGTGACGGCGCTGCTCTTTGCCGTGAACGGCTTCGTGCTCTATTCCGCCTGCCGCTACCCCGAGGGGCGCAAGAACGGCGAGCGCATCCTCGTTTCGGATGCCGCCGTGGTCGGCGTGTCGCGCCTTGCGGCGATCTTCCCCGGCCTTTCGTCGCTGGGCAATTCCCTTGCCTTCGGCAAATTCCGGGGCTTTGAGCACGAATACAATCTCCGCTTTGCCTATCTGCTCACGCTGAGCTTCCAGACCGTGAGCGTGCTGTATCATCTGATCCGTGCCATGGCCTTTGACAGCATCGCCGCGGGCATCCTGCCGCTGCTCGTATCAATGGCAGCTGCGGCGGCCGTCGGGTATCTTGCAATCCAACTGATGCGCTATCTGTTCGAGCAGGGGAGGGTCTACGTCTTCTCGTATTACTGCTGGGATGCAACGGCGCTGATCCTGATCCTTGCGCTGATCCGCGCATAAAAGGAGGCTAATCCATGGCAGCAAAAGCCAAGAAAAAAACACAAACCCCGCCGAAAAAGCAGCCCGAGCGGCCGCAGAACCAAAACCGCCGCGAGCTGACTGCGATCGGTCTGCTGATCGCGGCGCTTTTCGGCGTGCTCTGCTGGTTCAATTTCGACGCGGTGATTCTGAGCTCGATCATTAAAATCCTGACCGGGCTGTTCGGACAGGTCGGGCGCTACATACTCCCGGTCGCGCTTGCTGCCGTGGCAATCCTGCTGCTGCGCAGCCGCTCCGGGAAAAAATGTGCCCTGCGGATCACCTGCATGCTGCTGCTGGTTGTCACGATCTCCGGCCTGTATCATCTGATCTGCCTGATATTTGCCGACGAAAACGTGCTGACGCTCAGCGCGCTCTATCGGGGCGGGCAGGAGGGCTCGGGCGGCGGCGTGCTCCCCGGCCTGCTGGCCGGAGGCCTTGCGCGCGGCATTTCGATCGTCGGCGCCGTGATCGCGTTTTGCTGCTCTTCCTGTTTGAGACGATGGAGGCCATGGGCATCCACGTTAACAGCCTCATCACGGCCATCAAGAATCGCCCGCGTCCCGAACCGGAGGAGGACGAGCCGGAGGAGAGGAGGACCCCGCCGAGCGGCTGGTCAACCACGTCGTGACGCGCCGGATGGAGCGTCAGGCCGAGCGCAAAAAGCGACAGCCAGAAGGATTTTGACCTTCCGGTCGACGAGCCGCCCCTGCCGACCGCGCAGGAGCAGCAGCCGGAGCGGGAGGAGAAGATCCGCCGCGGCGGCAAGGCGCGCGTGCCCTCGCCGGATGCCTTCCTCGAGCAGAAAAATGCCGAGGCCGAGGCGCCGCTGCCCGATCCGGTCGTCAATCAGGTAACGATCGACGAGATCGAGCTTCAGCCGATCGAGGACGAGCCGCAGACACCCGCCGCGCCGGTCGAAACGCCGGTCGGGCAGCCGCGTGAGGCGGCCGTCCGTCAGCCGGAGACGCAGCGCCGCGAGGCAGTCCGGCCGACCGCCGCGCCCGTTATCATTCCCGACGAGCCGGAGAAGCAGCGCCCGCAGATGAAAAAGGCCGAGACCGAGGCCACGGCGCAGATGATCTCCGAGGAGATCGCGCAGAAGGACGCGCCGGAGACGGTGGACTATGTCTATCCGCCGATCGGGCTGCTCGGTCTGCGCGCGCAGAATCTGGTCGACGCGACCGGCGAGATGCGCGAAAATACCAAGCGCCTCGCCGACACGCTCAAGAGCTTCGGCATCGAGCCGCACATCGTCGACGTGATCCGCGGCCCGTCCGTCACGCGCTATGAGCTGGAGCTGGACAAGGGCGTCAAGCTGAGCAAGGTCACGAACCTCTCCGACGACATCGCGCTTGCGCTGGGCGCGATGGGCGTGCGCATTTCCGCCATTCCCGACAAGATCAGCGTCGTCGGCATCGAGGTGCCGAATAAGGTCGTCAAAACCGTTTTCGCCCGCGAGGTGATCGATTCGGCGGCCTTCCGCAACAGCAAATCAAGATCTCGTTTGCCGTCGGCAAGGATATCGCGGGCAACTGCATCGTCGGCGACATCGCCAAGCTGCCGCACATGCTCATCGCCGGTACGACCGGCTCCGGCAAGTCCGTGTGCATGAACACGCTCATCGTCTCGCTGCTGTATAAGGCCAAGCCGGATGAGGTGCGCCTCATCATGGTCGATCCGAAGATGGTCGAGCTGGGCGTTTATAACGGCATCCCGCATCTTTTGATCCCGGTCGTGACCGATCCGAAAAAAGGCGGCCGGTGCGCTGCAATGGGCGGTCACGGAGATGATGCGCCGCTATCGTCTGATGGCCGATCAGGGCGTGCGCGATCTGGATTCTTATAACAAGACCGTTCGCAGCGACCCCGACAAAAAGCCGATGGAGCAGATCGTCGTCGTGATCGACGAGCTGGCCGACCTGATGCTCGTCGCGGCGAAGGAGGTCGAGGAATCCATCTGCCGCATTGCCCAGATGGGACGCGCCTCCGGCATCCACCTCGTGATCGCGACGCAGCGCCCGTCGGCGGATGTCATCACCGGCCTGATGAAGGCGAACATCCCCTCGCGCATTGCCTTCGCCGTCTCGTCGGCGATGGAATCGCGCATCATCCTTGACACGCAGGGGTGCGGAAAAGCTCGTCGGCAAGGGCGATATGCTCTTCGCCCCGCTCGGGCAGGGCAAGCCCAAGCGCGTGCAGGGCTGCTTCATCTCCGACGAGGAGGTGCAGAACGTCGTTGCCGCCGTCAAGCAGCAGGGCGAGAGCGCCTATTCGCAGGAGGTCATGGAGCAGATCGAAAAACGCGCCGAGCAGGGCGGCAAGGGCGGCACCTCCGAGAGCGCGTCCGGCGCGGCCAACGCGTCCGACGGGGACGAGCTGCTGCCGGCCGCCGTTGAGGTCATCCTTGAGACGGGACAGGCGTCGGTCTCGATGCTCCAGCGCCGTCTGAAGCTGGGCTATGCCCGCGCGGCGCGCATCGTCGACGAGATGGAGGAGCGCGGCATCGTCGCCCGTTCGAGGGCGCGAAGCCCCGCCAGCTTCTCATCACGAAGGAGCAGTGGGAGCAGATGCAGAACGGCACCTATGATCCGAATCCGCCCGTGGAGGAGGAAATTCCGTGAAAACCCGATGAAAATCGGTTTTCAAATAAGAATTGCGTTGCACCCTCGGCATGAGGGGCGACAGCAGGAGGTAAAACATGAATCAATCCAAATTACATCGCATGGTCGGCACGGCGCTGCTGGCTGCAATCGTCGTCGTTTTGCAGCTGTTGGCCGGGACGATCTCCTTCGGCGGGGTCTCCATCTCGCTTGTGCTGGTGCCGATCGTGGTCGGGGCGGCCTGCTACGGCGCGCTGAGCGGCGCGCTTCTCGGCCTGGCGTTCGGCCTTGTGTCCTTTATCGGCTGCGTCATCGGCACGGATAAGGGCGGCGCGGTGCTCTTTCAGGCGCAGCCCTTCCTCTACCTGCTTCTGCAAGGGCGCGGCGGCGGGCGCGGCCGCCGGAGGCATCTACCGCCTCGTGGCCGGAAAGCAGCCGAGCGAGGGACGGAACTTCGCGGCGACGCTGCTCGCGGCGGTCACGGCGCCGGTCGTGAATACCGGCCTGTTCTGCGCGGCGATGTACGGCTTCTTCTGGAACACGCTTGTCGAATGGGCGGGCGGAAGGCCGATCATCAGCTATATGCTCGTTGGGCTTGTCGGCGTGAACTTCCTTGTGGAGTTTGGCGTGAACATCGTGCTCTCCCCGGCGGTCACGACCATCCTGCGCGCGATCAAGCGGAAATAACGGATATTTTACATTGCACGCAACGCACCGGAACGAGGGGCTCTGCTGGTAAGACAGTAAAATCAAATTTCGTGGAACAGGCATGATCTCGGTCATGCCTGTTCCGCTTTTAGCAGTTCATCCACGGGAATGTAGCCCACAAGGTCGTACTCGATATGTACCTTCTGCCTGCGCTTGCCGCTGGACTTGTCAGGTGCATCCACATAGACCGCCTTGACAAGCTCTCTGAGGGCATAGGGGGGTCAGCTCCGTGAGGGTGCTGTTCCTCTTTACCCGCTGAACAAACTGCTCTATATTCTCCGCCTGTTGTTCCTGTTCATGGATTTGCTGTTGCAGACCTTTGACCTCGGCTTTGAGGTCTTTCTGTTCCTCGGTGTAGTTTCTTGCTCATCATGGCAAAGTGCTCATCGTCCAGCCGTCCGGCTACATTGTCCTCGTAAATACGGATGAAATGCTCGTGTTTATACACCCGTGCAATCTTGTTGGGGAAATGCCCCAAACCCCTGAACGATTTCAGAGAAATCGGCTGCGCTCCTGCGGAGCTGAACATCAATCTATCTTCGGAAAGTGAGTCAGGGATTTTTGGTTTCACGGCGTTCAGGAAAATCCGGGTTTTCCTCATATCCGTCGATCGCCACTTGGCGAAGGTAAGCGCTCATATTCTCTATCCCAAACTGCGCCATCCTCGCCTTTATCAAGCCGAGTTCTTTTTCATCTACGAAAAATTTGACCTGTATCGGTCGCTTGCGATTCCTATTATCTGGCATAGATGCTATCCCGCTCCTGTTCAGTTATCTCTTGTCCGTAGTGAAATGCTTTACTGTGTCTGTTGGATCCTTCAATTCGGTCTTGAAGAATTCCGGATACATCTTAATGTCCTCATCGAGCGAAGCCCACACCAAGTGTTCTTTGGTGTTTTCCTCCATAAAGCTTTCACTGATCGGCGCAAAAGCATCAGGCACTTTCATATAGAAGAAAAGCGAAATCTCATAAATCAGCTTGTTCCGATTGGAAGGCGCGTCGCCATAGAAATAGTTTTCATGCACAAAGCCAAGGCGGTCGATTTCCATCTGAACGCCTGTTTCCTCCAACACCTCACGGACGACAGCCTCTTCTGCTGTTTCGCCGAATTTTACCCTGCCGCCAACGGAGTAGAGATAGTCTCTGTCATTGCCAACCATCAAAATCTTTCCATCCTTCATGATGATTGCGCCGACACGAATATTCAAAATTCCATCGTCACAGGCTACGCACATATCTTTGTTCATGGTTCTTCCTCCGTTTCGTTCAGCAGTTTCTCAGTCAATGTCGATCATACTGCTGTTGCTGAACTTCAATCCCACACAGCTGCTAACCATATTGAACGCACAAGCAATCAACTTTTTCATTTGCCGTGGTTCCTGCCCGTCAGTGTGTACACACAGTATAACATAGCAATCATTCTATTTTCAATAGGCGCGACGGAAGTTATCGCCATTTAGCAATATTATTTTGTGCTAAAATCTGATTTTTCGATTCTTACAGTGTCAATCATACTCTGCATCGAAATACCCACCTATCGACTTTACAGTTTTGAGGGGCATTTTGCTTGACCGCAATTATACGCACTCCCCAGCGAACAGTATCCGCTACGCAGCGATTCGCTGTTTCACAAAAGAACCGCACAGAGGCGATAACTATTTCACCCTTTTCGCTGTCCTTACCTTACAGAACAGAAAATAGGCGATTTTCAGCCCTTAGCTGTACAAAAACAGGCGGCACCCAACCGAAGTTGAGTGCCGCCTGTTTTGCTGTCCAATCCTGCTTGGCAGATGCCGATTTTGTAGTTTTCTCAAATTACTGCCTTATCGGCACACGCCTGATCCGGTGCGTTTTTTTTTTGTTCTGCCCGGGACGGGCTTGCATAGAATGTAGCGAGGTGAGAGTGTGATACAAGCGGTGAAGCAGGCGGTCGCGATCTGCCCGCCCGAGCTGCGGCAGGCGGTATTGCGGCGGCCGCTGGCGGAACAGACGGAGGAGCTGCGGCTGCGCATCGGGCGGCAGCCGACGGTGCTCGTGCGCGGGCGGGAGGAGGCGCTTCCGACCGACCGGGTCACGGCGTTCCTCCTGGAGGACATGCTGGCGCGTGCGACGCGTCACGCGGTCTATGCTGCCGAGGAGACGCTGAAAAACGGCTTCGTGACGATCGACGGCGGGCATCGGCTCGGACTCTGTGGGACGGGCGTGTACCGCATGGGCGCGCTGACGGGTCTGCGGGAGCTTTCCTCGCTCAATCTGCGCGTTGCGCGGCAGGTCGCGGGGATCGCGGATCGGATCGCGGACGGCCTGTGGACGAGCCGCGCGTCCGTCCTGCTCGTCGGTGCGCCCGGCAGCGGCAAGACGACGCTCCTGCGCGACCTGATCTGCCAGCTCTCGGATCGGTTCTCGTGGCGTGTCGGGCTGGTGGACGAGCGCATGGAGGTGGCCGCGTGCTGCGGCGGCTGTCCGCAGCTTGCCGTCGGCGCGCATACCGACGTGCTCAGCGGCGTGCATAAGCCGGAGGCAATGGAGCTGCTGCTGCGCACGATGTCGCCGCAGTGGATCGCCGTTGACGAGATCTCTGCGCCGGCCGACGTCGAGGCGATTTCCCGCGCGGCCTACTGCGGCGTGCGGATGCTCGCGACGGTGCATGCCGATTCGCTCGCCGAGCTGCAAAGCCGTCCGGTCTACCGGCGGCTGCTGGAGGAGGGCGTGTTCACGCGGTTCGTCCTGCTGCGGCCGGATCGGAGCTATACCATCGAGGAGGGAGCGGCATGATTCGAACGATCGGTGCGTGTTTGATTTTGGGTGTGTCCGGAGGCTTCGGCTTGGCCAAGTCGATCGGCTTTCGGCGGCAGAGCCGCCAGCTGCGCCAGCTCATCACGCTGCTTGAGCTGCTGCGCTGCGAGCTGAACTATACGCTGCTGCCCCTGCCGCGTCTGTGCGTGCTGACGGCGGAGCGCTGCACCGGGGCGGCGGCGCAGTGCCTGCTGCGCTACGGGCAGGAGCTGGAGCAATGCGGCAGCCGTCACAAGGCCGCCGGGCTGGCACTGACGGAGACAAAGGGACTTTGCCTGCCGGAGGACGCGCGGCAGGTGCTCTCGGAGCTGCTGGAATCGCTGGGGCGCTATGAGCTGGAGGGGGAGAACCGCCTGCTGCGGCTGACGGGGCAGCGCCTGAGCGAGATCGAGCAGCGCCTGAACACGGAAAAACGGCCGTTGGCGCGCGGCTATGCGGCGCTGGGCTTCTCCACCGGCCTCGCGCTGGTCATTCTGCTGCTGTGAGCCATGGATATTGACCTGATTTTCAAGATCGCGGCCGTCGGCATCATCGTCTCCATCCTCAATCAGGTGCTGGTGCGCTCGGGACGCGAGGAGCAGGCGACCATGACGACGCTGGCGGGGCTGGTGGTCGTGCTGCTCATCGTCGTGCAGAAGATCGCGGGCCTGTTCGAGCTGGTCAAAAGCCTGTTCCGGTTCTGATGGCGGAGATCCTGCAAATCACGGCCGTCGGCATCCTGACGGCGGTGTTCGCGCGGCGCTGCTGCGGCAGTATCACGAGGAATCGGCGCTCCTGCTGGCGGTCGGCGGCTGCGTGCTGATCGGACTCATGCTCGTCAAGGTGTCTCAGCCTGTGATCGCGTTTTTAACGCGCCTGCGGGAGCTGACCGGCTTGGAGCAGCCGCTGCTCGAGCCGCTGCTCAAGGCCGTCGGCATCGGCGTGCTGACGCAGATCAGCGCCGGAGTCTGCGACGATGCCAAACAGAGCGCCGTGGCGCGGCTCGTGGAGCTTTGCGGCGGCGTGCTGGCGCTCTATGCAGCGCTGCCGCTTTTGGAGGCGGTGCTGGAGCTGATCGAAACCGTTGGAGGGGGGTGAACCATGCGCCGGATCGGAATGCTGCTGCTGATTTTGCTGCTGCTCTGCGGCTGTGCCTATGCGCAGGAGCCGGAGCCGGAGACGGAGGTCGTGACGGACGGCTGTCCGACGAGGCGCGGGAGCTGCTGCCGACGGAGAATGCCGGGAAGGTCGACCTCTGGGACGGGCGCAAAACAGTGCTCACGGGGGCGCTTGCGCGCGCGTTCGGCGGCTGGCATGAGGCGCTGCGCCTCTGTGCGCTGCTGCTGGCGGTTCTGACCTTCTGCGCCCTGCTGCAATGGCAGAAGGAGCCGCCTGCGGCGCTCGTTGTGGTCGGCGCACTGGGCATCACGGGCGCGACGGTCGCCTCGATGCAGAGCATGGTGCAGCTTGCTGCCGGCACGATCGAGGAGCTGTCGGCCTACGGAACCTGTATGCTGCCGGTGCTGGCCTCGGCGACGGCGATGAGCGGCGGCGTGAGCAGCTCGACCGCGCTCTACGGCGGAGCGGTGCTGTTTTCTCAGCTGCTGACGCGCGCGATCTCGAAGCTGCTGATCCCGGGCGTCTGGCTGTTTCTGGCCGTGGCGACGGCAGAGGCCGCGCTCGGCAATCAGATGCTCACGGAGCTGCGCAAGCTGATCGGCTGGCTGATCTCAAAGGGACTGCGGCTGTTCGTCGGCCTGTTTCTGGCCTATCTGTCCATCACCGGCGTCATCACCGCGTCGGTCGACGCCTCGGCGGCCAAAATGACGAAGGCGGCGGTCTCCGGCATGGTGCCGGTCGTCGGAGGCATGATCTCCGATGCGTCGGAGACGCTGCT
>VOFG01000534.1_pt1 | contig 42000 bp, 61 predicted proteins | sample 5384171 | NCBI WGS metagenome assembly VOFG01 (sample SAMN12384726, study PRJNA508395) | human gut metagenome | isolation source: healthy gut F | host: Homo sapiens
CTGCCCACCACCCTGCTCCGGTTCAACGAGGAGATCAACGACTACTATTTCCCGCCCCTAATCGGCACGTACCTTCAGATCGTCCGCACGCTGGTGCTGCTGCTGACCATATTCATCACGCCCCTTTGGTATCTGCTGGTGAAGAACCCGGACACGCTCCACGAGAATCTCCACTTCCTGCTGGTGGAGGATGAATACTACGTGCCCCTCATCATCCAGCTGCTGCTGGTGGAGCTGATCATCGACGTGCTGAAGATCGCGTCTCTGAACACACCGGATGTTCTCAGCAACTCCTTCCAGCATGCTGGGTGCGCTGATTTTAGGAGATTTTGCGGTGCAGGCCCGCTGGCTGGTGCCGGAGGTGCTGGTCTATATGGCGTTCGTGGCCATCGCCAACTATGCCCAGCACAGCTACGAGATGGGCTATGCCACCAAGCTCTGCCGTATGCTCCTGCTCATTCTGATATGGCTTTTTCGACCTGTGGGCTTCCTCGCCGGCATCGCGCTTCACGCTGGTGCTCATCGCCACCACCAAGCCGCTGGTGGGCAAGGGGTACCTCTACCCCCCTCATCCCCTTCGACCGCAAAAAAGCTCAAGCGCCTCCTCTACCGCTGCCCCATCAGCAAGGACAACAGCTGACCAAAGTCTCCCTCATGCCCCCCGCAGGGGCGAACGACCCTGTCCGCCCGATGCCGCGGCATACGGGGCGATGCCCACATCGCCCCGCCGTTTTCGCATCATGTTTCGGGCGGGGCAGAGTTCCCCCCCACACGTTCTGATGTGCCGTGTGAGCGTCCCTTGCCTCTCCCTCTGGGAGAGGTGGCGAGCGCAGCGAGGACGGAGAGGGCAAACCATGACCATACCGGCCCTCTCAGTCACCTGCGGTGACAGCTCTCCCAAAGGGAGAGCCAAGGGTCTGTGCCCCGTTATATAGGCGCATACCGCGGCGGCGTGAGGCCGTCCGCCCCTACAACCGTCTACCGTACCTGCGCCTTATCCTTGCCCTGTCATTCCGAGTCAGTGACCGACGTCACTGGCTCGGGAATCCGTTCCCCCTCGCCTCCCTCTGCGGGGAGGCGGCGCAAGCGCCGCCGGAGGGAGAGATATGCCGCGGCAGCGCCGCGGCATACGGGGCGATGGGCATCGCCCCCTACGCACCGCCTACCGAAATCCCATGCGTCACATTCGGGCGGGCAGACCCGTCCGCCCCTACACGCCTACCGCACCCGCACTTTGTCCTCATCCTGTCATTCCGAGCCAGTGCTCACACTGGCGTGGGAATCCGTCCCCGTTTCATGTCAACCAGCGGCCAAAGGCCGCCACCTGCCGCTTCGCGGCAAAGGCGCGATTTGATAATCGCCCACTCCAAGTGTGGGTGTTTCCAAAGAGGGAGGGCTGCGGCCCTCCCTCTTTGGTCGCTCAGGATGGGGGATTTTCAAGGGGGAAGGAAGATCGAAACTTCCTTCCCCTTGAATGGCGCTTTTGGTTACTTTTGTCGCTATTGACAAAAAGTAACCCGCCGGAGGCAAAAAAAAAGAAAAAATATTCCGGGCGGAGCAGACCCGTCCGCCCCCCCCATCCGTCTACCGAGCGTCCGCCCTGTTTTTTCTCTGTCATTCCGAGGGGCGCAAAGCGCCGTGGGAATCCGCATCCCCGCGTCCGCAGGCGCGGCCTCCCCAAAACCCCAGGACCTCCGGCCACGCCGGAGGTCCTGTCTCAATTCTCATATAATATATCCCGCGCCACGGGCTGGTAAAATCAGCTTCTCCGCCTCGTCAAAGTCCGGGTGCGTCCCAGTATCCACATTAGCTTGGCCACCGCCGCCTCCGTGGTCATGTCGTATGCCTCCAGCAGCCGCAGCGTGCTTTTCAGCCGTCCGCCCACGTGATACACCGTCAGGTCGCTGCCCTCGTTGGGCACCTGGGTGGTCATGACCACGATCTTGCCCCGCTCCACGCCCCGGCTAATGATGTCGAAATAGCTGTCGTCCCCCTCGTATTCCGGCAGTCCGCCCACGCCGAAGGACTCGATGACCAGCCCGTCATACCGCTCCAGCATGAACTCCAGCACCGCCGCCGGCGTGCCGGGGATCAGCTTCAGCAGCCCCACGTTAGCGTCCAGCCTGTCGTAAAACACCGGCTTGGGATAGCAGGCGCACCGCATATATTGCAGCAGATGCTCGTCCTGCACCACCGCCAGATCGGGGTAATTCACGCTGGAAAACGCCTGAAAACTCTTGGAGCAGGTCTTTCGCGCCCGCGTGCCCAAAATCACCTTGCCGTTGAACACGATCTGCACGCCGCCGCAGCCCCGGCATGCGTACAAAAACGCATCCGTCAGATTGCGCTTGGAGTCCGTGCCGTCGAACCAGATGGGCTTCTGCGCCCCGGTGAGGATGATGGGCTTGGGGCTGCCCTGGATGAGATAGCTCAGCGCCGCGGCGGTGTAGGCCATGGTGTCCGTGCCGTGGGAGATGACAAAGCCGTCGTAGTCGTCATACCGCTCCTGTATGGTTCGTGCCGCGCCCAGCCAGTGGGCCGGGCGGATATTGGTGCTGTCCAGGCTGTATAGCTGGATGCAGTCCACGTGGCACAGCTCCCCCGATCCGGGGCACGAAGGATAAAAGCTGCGCGCTGTTCAGCTCCGGCGTCAGCCCGGAGGGCGTCATCTCGCTGGCGATCGTGCCGCCAGTGCCGATCATCAGAATACGCTTCACGGTCATACCTCCCTGTTGTCCATAGCGGCCACGCCGAACCGTGCGGCCAGCTCGATGCGCCGGCGTGTCTCGTCGTCCCCGCCGTCGTACTCCCGCCGCAGCTCCTGCAAAAGAGCCCCGCAGCGTGTCCTCGCCGCACTTGTCCCACACCTCCCGCCGCACGGTGGTGTCGTCCCGGAGCTGCAAGGCGAAAAACCGCCCCGCCAGCGCCCGCTCCAGCAGCGGCAGGGACACCGGCTCTTCCGGCGCGCCCACCAGCCGCAGCCGGCATATATCCTCCGCCGTGTCCTGGGGCAGCATACGCTCCACGGCGGCCAGCGCTTCGCCGTCGGTCACGTCCGCCTCCCACACGCGGTAGCGCCGCCGGGCGAAGGCCACGAACCGCAGCTCCGCCGTCCCCGGCCCGATGTCGCCGTACAGAAAGCCCCGGTCGCCCAGCTCGTCAAAGCCCCGGCCCTCCGGGCAGCCGCAGTAGCCGTATGTCACCCGTCCCGCCCGCACCGCGCCGGTGCAGCCGTGTACGTGGCCCAGCGCCAGATAATCCAGCCCGCTGGCGGCGATAGATGCCGTGGTCAGCGGGCGGTAGCGGCTGTCGCCGCCGGTAACGTCGCCGTGGAGCAGGCCGATGTGGACCAGCTCCGTCCTCCGGGGCGGTGAAACCCGCCAGCACGTGGTCCTCCGGCAGCTCCGGGGCTGTAAAGGCCGCGCCGTATACGGTGCAGCCCAGCTCCGGAAACGTGACGGCCTGCATCCGGTCCTCCGTAAAGATGTGCACATTGTCCGGCCACAGCGTCCGGGCATACGGCCCGTCCGCCGTGTAGGGGTCGTGGTTTCCGGGGGCGATGACCACCCTGCCCCGGAACGCGCCCAGCGCCCGGGCCAGCAGCGGCGCGGTGTCGCCCCGCAGCTCGCCGCCGTCGAACAGATCTCCCGCCAGCAGCAGAAGCTGCACCCCGTGGTCGTTGGCCCACTCCACCAGCCGCTCCGGGCTTCGGCGGCTCTCCGCCCGGCGCTGCCGGGCCTGCTCCGCTGTCAGCGCGCCGAAGGCGCTGTCCAGATGGAAGTCCGCCGCGTGCAGTACCCGCACCACGTCAGGCCTCCTCCGGCTGCCAGCCCTTGCACACGTCCACCCACTGGACGAAGTTCTTGCCGCAGCAGCGCTCCAGCTCGTCGCAGGTCAGCTCAATGGCGCTGGCGGCGCTGCCCACGGCGGGGAACACCGTGCCGAACCGCTTCAGCGACACATCGAGATACGTTTTCACATCCTCCGGCAGCGCAAAAGGGGCACACGCCGCCCACGGCGTGACCGATGCGCTCCACCGCCTCCTCGGCGGTGAGCATCTTGGCCTTCGCACCGAAGAAAGTGCTTATACTTGCTGTTGTCCACCTTGGCGTCTCCCGCCGCCACGATGAGGATGGGAGCTTCCCCATCTTGAAGCTCAGGGTCTTGGCGATCCGCGCACCCTCCACGCCCACGGCCAGTGGCCGCCAGCTCCACCGTGGCGCTGGACACCTCAAACTACCGCATGCGGTCGGCAACGCCGTAGGGCTTCAAGTATTCTCTCACTTTTTCCACTGACATAGGTATATTTTTCACTCCTGTATTCAAGTTTTTAAAGATTTTTTTCCAGTCCGCTTTTTCTCGATTTGTAGTTATTTAATCTCTATTCTATCCACTTTTCGCACAATCCCGTGTCGCTGTTCAGGGTAAACACGCACCCCTGGGCGGTACACGGCCCTTCCGCCGCCCGGTAGCGGCCCGGCAGCCCGCCCAGGAAAAACTCCACGGACTGGGCCGGCTCAACCCCCAGCACCGACTCGTCCGGCCCTGTCATACCAAGGTCTGTCACGTAGCCCGTTCCCTTTTGAACACCTCGCATATCCGCGGTGGGCACATGGGTGTGCGTGCCCCACAGGGCCGACACCCGACCATCTAAATAATAGGCCAGCGCCAGCTTTTTTCGCTGGTGGCCTGTGCGTGAAATTCCACCAGCGTAAATGTGGCCTTCTCCTCTGTTTTCAGCAGCTTATCCGCCGTAAAAACGGATTATCCGCGTTGAAATCCAGGTCGCATCGGCCAATCAGCGGAAAAATCGCAACGGAAACCGCCCCTAAATCCACCCGCAGATACCCGTGTCCCGGGGCGCGGCCCGTGAAGTTGGCGGGCCGCAGAATATACGCCTCATCGTCTAAATAGGACGCGATCTGCGGCTTGCCGAATGTGTGGTTGCCCAACGTGATGACATCCGCCCCGGCGGCGAACAGCGCCTCCGCCTGGTCGCGGGTCAGGCCGCTGCCGGAGATATTCTCCCCGTTGACCACGGTAAAATCAATGCCCTGCTCCCCGCTTAAAAACCCGGAGCTTCTTCTCTAAAAAGTGTCAAGCCTGTCTCGCTGGCCACATCGCCCAGCGCCAATACTTTGAACTCCGTAAAACGCGCCTCCTTTGCATTTTCATCTCATTTTTGCAACTTTTTCACTCGTTCCAACCAATAATTTTTGTCAGCTGGCGGTTGGTATAATAGTACGCCGACGCGGGGAAATTCCGCAGATCCGCCGTGTTGGAGCACAGCAGATAGTCGATGGGCAGACCGTTTTCGTCCCGGATCACATCCAGAATGACGGTCGTGTGGTTGGCCGGCTCATCCACGCCCATGGTGATGATGTCGCCGGTCTCGCCGCTGAAATAGGGTGCGTTGACCACCGCCGCCAGGCCGTGCTCCCGCTCCGCCGCGGCGTAGTCCAAGAACCAGCCCACATTGACCCAGGGCAGGGTGGTGCTGTGCTGGCTGAACCAGTACCAGCCCGTTTCGTAGCCGCCATCGGTGTCCATGGGGATGCCGCCGGCCAGCAGCACCTGCGAGCCGAAGTTCATGCAGTTGCCGCCGTAGTCATCATAGGCCATAAAGCCGGGATTGCGCCGCCCACATAGGCCAGCATATACGCCCGGGCGGCCTGCCGGTCATAGGGATGGTCGGCGGTGACGGCGACGGTCAGCCCCTCGCGGGGCAGGTCGCGGCGGGCCTCGATGTAGTCGGTGATGGCGGGGAAATGGTTGTCCTGCCGGGTAGTGCGGTCATAGTCTGCGCTGTAATAGGCGTTGTCGTCGGACACGTGGGAGACGATGCGCCAGCGGTCGCCGCCGAAGCTGCGGAGCGTAAACGTATGCTTGATGCCGAACTGCTCAGAGGGAATACCGTCCAGCCCGGCGAAGTAGACCACGTTGCTCTCCTTCAGCACCACATCCACGTCGCCTTCCGTCTCCTCGGACGGGGTAAAGGGACACGCAGCGCAGGGAGTAGCTGTAAGAGGTCATGGTCAGGTCGATGGGCGACAGGCGGCGGATGACGCACAGGCCGTGCCAGGTTTTGTGGTACACCGCCTCGTCCACAGTGGTGAACAGATCGGTGGGGTCGATGACCTCCAGCGCGGAGATGGACTGATAGTAGCAATCAGAAAAATCCAACAGCAGCAGCTCCTGCCCCACGGTCATGCCCTTATCCGCCGCGCCGCTGATACGCTCGAAATCGGCGCTGACCGGGGGCGGCTCGCTGCCCCACACCGCACCGTGATCCCGCTGCCACCTTCTCCTCCGGCACATCAGCGGTGAGGTGCTGCTCCTCCTGGGGCGGCTCGTCCGAGGGTGCGGGGTCTTCCTCCCGCGCCGGGGCGCAGGCCGCCAGCGTCAGCAGCGCTAAAAGCAGTATACCTGCCAAAATACGTCTCATAGTCAGTCCTCCACAGGGGGGTCGGTCATGTTTTTTCTGCCTTCTTTGGGACATTTATAGCAGAACAAAACCCGGTGTGCAACGCACACCGGGTTCCGGACAGGGAATTTTTATTTCGCGTACTCCACGACCTTCGTCTCACGCAGGACGTGGACCTTGATCTGGCCGGGGTATTCCAGCTCACTCTCGATACGCTTGGCCAACTCCCGGGCCAGGATGACCATCTCGTCCTCGCTGACCTGCTCGGGCTTGACCATGACGCGGACCTCGCGGCCGGCCTGAATGGCATAACTCTTCTCAACGCCGGGATAGCAGCCGGTGATCTCCTCCAGCTTCTCCAGACGTTTAATATAGTTCTCCAGGTTCTCGCGCCGCGCACCCGGACGGGCCGCGGAAATGGCGTCCGCCGCCTGCACCAGGCAGGCCACCAGCGTGCGGCACTCCACGTCGCCGTGGTGGGCCTGGATCGCATGGATGATGTCTTCCTTCTCGCGGTACTTGCGGGCGTATTCCACACCCAGCGCCACATGTGTGCCCTCGAACTCGTGATCCAGGGCTTTGCCAATGTCGTGCAGCAGGCCGGCGCGCTTGGCAGCCTGTACATCGGCGCCCAGCTCCGCGGCCATCATACCGGCGATATGACTGACCTCGATAGAGTGCTGCAGCACGTTCTGGCCGTAGCTGGTACGGTAGTGCAGCTTGCCCAGCAGCTTCTGCAGCTCCGGATGCAGGCCGCGCACGCCCGTTTCCAGCACGGCGCGCTCGCCCTCGGCGCGGATAACGCCGTCCACCTCGCGGCGGGCCTTCTCCACCATTTCCTCGATGTGTGTGGGGTGGATGCGCCCGTCGGCAATAAGCTTTTCCAGGGCCAGCCGCGCGATCTCCCGGCGCACCGGCTCGAAGCAGGAGACGGTGATGGCCTCGGGCGTGTCGTCGATGATCAGATCCGCGCCGGTAAGCGTCTCCAGCGTGCGGATGTTGCGGCCCTCGCGGCCAATGATGCGGCCCTTCATCTCATCGTTGGGCAGGGGTACCACGCTGACGGTGATCTCGGCCACGTGGTCGGCGGCGCAGCGCTGGATAGCGGTGGCCACGATCTCGCGGGCACGCTGGTCGGCCTCGTCCTTGGCGCGGGCCTCGATCTCCTTGATCTTCAGCGCCGTTTCGTGGGTGACCTCGGACTCCACCTGCGCGATCAGGTAATCCTTCGCCTGCTCGGCGGTGAAGCCGGAAATACGCTCGAGCATCTCGGTCTGGCTGCGCTTGATGAGCTTGATCTCCTCCTGCTCCTTGTCCATGGCGGCGTGCTTCTGGGCAAGGGCTTCTTCCTTCTTTTCGATCATCTCGGTCTTGTGATCGAGATTCTCTTCCTTCTGCTGCAAACGGCGCTCCTGCTTCTGCTGCTCGGCGCGGCGCTCCTTGACTTCCTTCTCGTATTCGCTGCGGTTTTTCAAAATCTCTTCTTTTGCTTCAAGAAGTGCCTCTCTCTTTTTGTTTTCAGAACTCTTGATGGCCTCGTTGATGATGCGCGTGGCTTCGTCCTCCGCGCTGGAGATTTCTTTTTCCGCTACGCTCTTGCGGTAGCGAATGCCGAGGAGGAAAAAGACCACCGCCGCCACCAGGAACGCGGCAGCTGCCACGATCCAGCCTGTTACGGTCATAGTGCATTCCTCCTATGTTGTGTTGTTGCTCGGGTGATCGCGCAAAATATTGCGTCAGATATAACCGGCGGGAGGTTATGCTCCCACCGATAATAATCCTTACTAATATTAAACACAATATCACCTGCTGTCAAGGGCAAACGAAAAATTTCGTCCCGGTTTTTTGCGGAACGGGATATTTGGTGGGTCGCGGGGACGGGGGGGATTCCACGGGCGCTTCGCGCCGCGGGTTAAGCAAGTACCCTGGGGTGCGCCCTCGGAATGACAGGATACGAGAAGGGTGTGCAGATCAGCGGCAGAGCGTGCGTAGGGGCGGACGACTCTGTCCGCCCCTGGATGATCCCGCCGTCAGGTGATATAGTCGGCCGAAGGCATAGCCGAGAAGTCCGTTGTAGCCCACGGTGTACCAGTCCTGATAGCGGCCATAGACCGTGACCGGCGCGCCGCCGGGCATGGTCGCCGACGACAGCGCTGTTCAATGCCGGGGCGGCCCGGAGGTGCAGCGGGCTGCCCTGGGTCCGGACCGTGCCCCGCCAGGGCGTCAGGGGCACGACAAAGGGCAGCCCGAAATACTCCGTGAGAGACAGCACCAGATTGGCGGCGATGGCCTCCAAATTATTCTCCACCCACAGGGCGTCGGCGGTGTTGTCGTGGTAGCCCAGCTCCAGCAGCACGGAGGGCATATAGGGCTGGCGCACCTCGCCCAGGGCGGTGGTGGCGCTGGTGTAGACCTTGTCGGGCAGCGGATAGATGTCCTTCAGGTTTCGCACGAAGATGTCGGCGGCCCGCTTGCCGTTGGCGCTGCCGGGGTAGTAGAATGCGATGATGCCCCGCACCGTACCCTCCCGGCTGCCGTCGGCGCTGGCATTGGAGTGGAGGGCCAGATAGAAGTCGTAGCTGCCGGCGTTGGCCTGCCGGATGGAGGAGGCGGCGGTCATGTCCGGGGTGTTGCGGGTAAAGCGGATGGTGTTGGCCAGCAGATAGGGCTCCATGGCATCGGCCAGCAGGTTCATGAAATACTCCTCGCTGCCCGCGCCGGTGATATAGGGATTGTACTCCTGGGTGGAGGGACTGAGGTAGATCCGCGGCATGGTGTGTTCCCCTTTTCTTATGATCTCTTTACTTTTTATATGGAAATGCGGGAAAAGATGTGCTATGATGGGCTTTGTGAGGAATACGAGAAAGGAAGTACACGCCATGAAAGCAGTCCGTCCCTATGCCAGGATCACCGTAACGCCCAAGGGGGAGCGCGCCCTCGACCGGCGGCCATCCCTGGGTCTACGGGGGGGAGGTCGTGTCCCTCGAGGGCACGGCGGAGGACGGCGGACTGGCGGACGTGGTGAGCCAAAGGGGCAGCTGGCTGGGCTGCGGGTTCTACAACAGCCGGAGCAAGATACGGGTGCGGCTGGTGAGCCGCAACGCCAACGATGATTTCAGCGATGAATTCTGGACACGGCGGCTGCGCTACGCCTGGGACTACCGCAAAACGGTGATGGGTGAGGCGGACAGCCGCTGCTGCCGCATCATCTTCGGGGAGGCGGATGTCTTTCCGGGGCTGACGGTGGATCGGTTCGAGGATGTGCTGGTGGCGCAGGTGCTGAGTTTGGGCATAGAGCGCATCAAGCACCGGCTGTTCCCGCTGCTGGTGGATATTCTGCGGGAGGACGGGCAGGTCATCCGGGGCGTGTACGAACGCAACGATGTGGCCCTACGGACGCTGGAGGGCATGGCGCCGGGCAAGGGGTGGTATTCCCTGCCCGGCGAGGCTGCGCCGGAGGGCACCGCCGAGGATATCACGGAGAACGGCATACGGTACACGGTGGACTTTGAGAACGGGCAGAAGACCGGCTTCTTTGGACCAGAAGTACAACCGCCTGGCGGTGGCGAAGCTGGCCAAAGGGCAGGACGGTGCTGGACTGCTTCACCCACACCGGCTCGTTCGCCCTGAACGCCGCCAGGGGCGGGCGAAGCACGTCACCGCCGTGGACGTGTCGGAGTTTGCGGTGCATTGCGCGGCGGAGAACGCACGGCACAACGGACTGGATGGTGTGATGGACTGCGTGGCGGCCAACGTGTTCGACCTGCTGCCCCAGCTGGAAAAGCAGCCGCAGAGGTACGATTTCATCATTCTTGATCCCCCCGCCTTCACCAAAAGCCGCAAGACGGTCCACAACGCCATGACCGGCTATAAGGAGATCAACTACCGGGCCATGAAGCTGCTGCCCCGGGGAGGGTATCTGGCCACCTGCTCGTGCAGCCACTTCGCCACGGAGGAGCTGTTCGTGAAGATGCTGCGCGGATGCCGCCCGGGACGCCGGGGTGCAGCTGCGGCAGATCGAAGCACGGCAGCAGTGCGCCGACCATCCCATCCTGTGGGGCGTGGAGGAGACGAATTATCTGAAATTCTTCCTTTTCCAGGTGGTGTGACGGGGTTTTTGTTGCCACGGGGAGAATTGTGTGGTATTCTGAGATTTACGGAAGAAAAGGAGGCGGGACTATGACCGTGGGACAGAAGCGGCTGTTCCTGCTGGACATGGACGGCACGCTGTACGTGGACGAGCGGCTGTTCGACAGAGTACCGGAGTTCCTGGCCCGCGTCCGGGAAAGGGCGGGCGGTATCTGTTCTCACCAACAACTCCTCCACAGGGGGTGGAGGGGTATATAGAAAAGTTAAACCGACTGGGCATCGCCACCGGGCGGGGGGACTACCTGACCTCGGTGGATGCGACCATTGACCTGCTGCATCGGGATATCCGGGGAAGAAGTGCTACGCGGCGGGAACGCGAGTCGTTCCGGCAGCAGCTGGCCGCGGCGGGCATCCCGTGACGACCGGGTGGAGGAGGATGTGGACATCCTGCTCAGCGGCTTTGACCGGGAGCTGACGTTCCAGAAGCTGGAGGACAGCTGTATCCTGCTGAACCGGGGCGTAACCTGGCTGGCCACGAACCCGGACTGGGTGTGTCCCACCTGGTATGGCTCTGTACCGGACTGCGGCAGCGTATGCGAGATGCTGCACCGGGCCACCGGACGGGAGCCGGAAGTTCATCGGCAAGCCCCGGCCCGCCATGGCACGGCTGGCCATGGACGGACCGGATTCCCGCCGGAGGCGGCGGTGCTGCTCGGTGACCGGGTGTATACGGACATCGCCTGCGCCGTGAACGCCGAGATCGACAGCGTACTGGTGCTGTCCGGCGAGGGAACACGGGAGGACGTGGAGAAACGGTGTACGGCCCACATGGATATACGACGATATCAACGCGGTATACCGCGCGTGGGAGGAGACACCATGAAGCTGAATTACAAGCGCACCATTCTGGTGGGGTTTGCTTTTTTCCTGATCTGCGCCTTTTGGCAGGCCTATGACAACACCATCCCCCTGATCCTGACCAACAAGTTCGGCATGAGCCAGACCTGGTCCGGCGTCATTATGGCGATGGACAACGTGCTGGCACTGTTCCTGCTGCCGCTGTTCGGGCACATCTCTGACAAGTGCACCCAGCCCCGAAGGGCGGCGGACGCCGTTCATCGTGGTAGGCACGCTGGTGGCGGCGGTGGCGCTGGTCGCGCTGTCCTTTGCGGACAACGCGCAGCTGAAGCGGTTGGACAAGGTATCTGCCATTGACGACCCGGCGGCGCTGACGGTGATCTATAACGAGCAGAAGGACGCCACGCTGCTGTCCCCCAGCGGCGAGGAGCTTTATTCTGGGGCATAAATTCACGGAGGCGGAATTCACCGCCATCCGCAGCCAGACCGTCACCCCGGAGGGCAAGACCGTCACCGATCCGGCGTACACCAACTACGTCGTTCCGGCGCGGCAGGCCTGTGCAGAGGCTGTCACCCGCGCGCACCCGGCCACGGTGATCCTGTTCGTGGCGCTGCTGCTGATCATCCTGCTGTCCATGGCCACGTTCCGGTCGCCGGCGGTGGCGCTGATGCCGGACGTGACGCTGAAGCCGCTGCGGTCCAAAGCCAACGCCGTCATCAACCTGATGGGCTCCGCCGGAGGTATCATCGTGCTGGCGCTGGGTATGCTGTTCGCCACGGCGTCGGTGAGCAACAGCATGATGAGCTACACGGGCTACTTCGGCGTCATCGCGGCGCTGATGCTCGCGGCGCTGGTGGTGTTCATGCTGACGGTGCGGGAGCCGGAGTGGGCAAGGGAGATGCAGCCGCAGGCCGTGGCCGCCGGGCTGGAGGAGGCGGAGGAGGCAGCCGCGCCCACCGAGAGCCGCAAGCTGTCTGCCGACGAGGTAAAGAGCCTGCTTCTGATCCTGTTGAGCATCGTACTGTGGTTCTTCGGCTACAACGCCGTCACCAGCAAATACTCCGTCTACGCCAGCAATATCCTGCACAAGGACTATAACCTGACGCTGATCATCGCCCAGGCCGCCGCCATCATGGCCTATCTGCCGGTGGGCTTCCTGGCCGGGAAGCTCGGACGGAAGAAGACCATCCTCGCCGGTGTGGTGATGCTGACGGTGGCCTTCGGCGTGGCGGGATTCCTGACGGCGGACAGCCCCACCATGCTGATGAATGCCATGTTTGCGCTGGCGGGCATCGCCTGGGCCACCATCAACGTCAACTCCTTCCCCATGGTGGTGGAGCTGGCCTCCGGCGGCGACGTGGGCAAGTACACGGGCTTTTACTACACGGCCTCCATGGCGGCCCAGGTGGCCACACCCATGGTGTCGGGACTGCTGATGGATAAGTTCGGGATGCACGTCCTGTTCCCCTACGCGGCGGTGTTCACGGCGCTGGCCTTTGTGACCATGCTGTTCGTGAAGCACGGCGACAGCAGGAGACATCCGGTGGGAGCTGGAGGGCCGGGGACACCGACTATGACTGTGGAGGAGCTGACAAACGACTGATGAAAGCTGTAATTATCATTCTGATTGTACTTCTGGTGCTGTTCTGGCTGTATCTGCTGTGCCTGCGGTGCCGGCGGGGAGGCGGACTGGGCGCACTTTCGGAAATGGCGGTACGCCCACCGGGGGCTGCACGACAGGGAGAAGGGCATACCGGAGAACTCTCTGGCCGCCTTCAAGCGGGCGGCGGCCAACGGCTTCGGCGCGGAGCTGGACGTGCACCTGATGAAGGACGGCAAGCTGGCCGTGATCCACGATGCCAGCCTGCTGCGGACAGCGGGCGCGGACGTGGAGATCGAGGACCTGACCGCGGAGGCGCTGGACCAGTACCGGCTGGAGGGCACGGAGCAGAGGATCCCCCTGCTGGAGGAGGTGCTGCCGCTGTTCATGGACCGGGCGCCGCTGATCGTGGAGCTGAAGGCCGAGCGCAGCAACGCCGCGGCGCTGGCCGCGGCCACCAGCAGGGTGCTGAAGAAATACAAGGTGCGCTACTGCGTGGAGTCCTTCGATCCCCGGTGTCTCATGTGGCTGTGGCACAACGAGCCTCATATGCTGCGGGGGCAGCTGAGCGAGAACTTCACCGCCCACGGCGACGCGCAGCATCTGCCCGGCGGCATCCGGTGGATCCTGACCAATCTGCTGCTGAACGTGCGGACGCGGCCCGACTTCATCGCCTACCGGTTTTCCGACCGGGACTGCCTGTCCCTGAAGCTGTGCCGGAGCTTCTACAAGGTGCAGGAGGCCAGCTGGACCATCCGCGGCAAGGCCGACATGGACACGGCGGAGGCGGCTGGCAGCCTTGTCATCTTTGAACATTTTGACCCCAGGGGGTAACGGACTATGCGAGTCATCACAGGGACTGCCAGAGGCAGAGTTCTGAAGGAGCTGGAGGGGCTGGAGACGCGGCCCACCACCGGCAAGGTGAAGGAGAGTATGTTCTCCATCATACAATTCGACATTGAGGGCCGCCGGGTGCTGGACCTGTTCGCCGGAACGGGACAGCTGGGCATCGAGGCCCTGAGCCGCGGCGCGGCGGAGTGCGTGTTCGTGGACCGGCGCGCGGACGCGGTGAAGCTGATACAGGAGAATCTGGCGCTGTGCCGCCTGGCGGACAGGGCCAGGGTGCGGCAGGGGGAGGCGCTGCCGTATCTCCGCAGCGGAGAGAAGTTCGACATCGTGTTCCTCGACCCGCCCTACGCCAGCGGGCTGCTGGCCCAGGCGCTGACGGACATCGCAGCGTTTGACATTTGCCGCGCACATGGTATAATCATAGCAGAGAGCGCCGTGGACACGGTGCTGCCCGCGATGCCGTCGCCCTATGCGCTGTATAGGGAGTACCGCTACGGCAAGATCAAGCTGACGGTGTACCATCGCGGCGGAAACGAGGATGCAGAATGAATATCGCCATCTATCCCGGCAGCTTCGACCCCATCACACTGGGGCATCTGGACATCATCCGGCGCGCGGCGCCGTGCTTCGATCAGGTGTACGTGTGCGTGATGGTGAACTGCGAGAAGCAGCAGCCTATGTTCACGCCGGAGCGCCGGCTGGAGCTGATCCGCCAGTCCGTGGCGGATGTGCCCAACGTAGAGGTGGAGCACTGGTCCGGGCTGCTGGCGGACTACGCCGGGCGAAAAGGACGCCCACATTTTGGTGAAGGGCGTGCGGAACTGCGCCGACTTCGAGCTGGAGGCTCAGATGGCCCGCATCAACCAGGGCGTCTGCCCCGGGCTGGAGACGCTGCTGCTGCCCGCCAGCGCGGCGTATGAGCATTTCAGCTCCACCATGGTGCGGGAGATGATCCGCTACCGCCAGCCTTTGGAAAAGTATGTACCGGCGCCGGTCGCCGAGGAATTGATGCGGCAGCGGGGTTGAGCCTCCCGGCGCCGACAAAAAGAAAGGAACGGACCGCACTATGGAAGAGAAAGATGTACAGCGTCTGTTGGATATGCTGTTCGGCATGATCGACGAGGCCAAGAGCGTGGCCTTCAGCTCCGACAAGTGCGTCATCAACCGGGACGAGGCGCTGGATCTGCTGGATGAGATCCGGGCCAAGCTGCCTCTGGAACTGAAAAAGGCCAAGGAGCTGATCGCCGCCCGCAGCGAGTATGTGGCCGGCGCAAAAAAAGAGGCGGAGGTCCATGCTCCGTCAGGCGGAGCTGGACGCCCGGACCATCGTGTCCGAGAGCGAGACAATCCAGCTGGCACGGCAGAAGAGCAGCGAGATCATCCGCCGGGCGGAGGACCGGAGCAAGGAGCTGTACCACGTGGCCAACACCTATACCGAGGACGCGCTGCGCCGCACCGAGGAGGCCATCCAGGCCGCGCTGACAGAGGTGCAGGAGTCCCGGGCGCGGTTCCGGGCCGCCAGCAAGGAGCAGATGCAGCGCCAGGGCCCAGCGCCAGCAGCTGAACAGCCTGCTGCGAAAAAGGCGGCGACAGCCAGCAGTAAACCGGCGGCGCTTTTCCACCGGAAGGCGACCGGCGGCGCGCTGGCTGCGGTATCCGGCGGCAGTTTTTGTGGAAAATCTATAAAATCCACGTAAATTTTTCTGCGATTTCCACAATGCAGCATTATATTGTGACAGTTGAGACCGGCAGACACAAAATCTTGTGTCTGCCGTTTTTTTGCGCCTTTTGCTCTGGAACAGGTGTTTCAAATCCGGTGGAAAAAAACCGGCGAAGCCTGTGGAAAACTCCGGCTTTGCGGCGGTTGGTAGACATAATTTTCCTTGCAAATCGCGGGGGGATTATGTATACTTACGTCGTGAGTGGTGAATTGTGGGGGCAATATCCATATTTGTGGGTGATACTTCCCACGGTTTTCCACCGGGGACTATTTTTTTCGGAAGGAGGCGGACCCATGACCGGTCAGTATGCACACACGATCGACGCCAAGGGGCGCCTGTTTATTCCCGCCGCGCTGCGGAAGGAGCTGGGCCAGACGTTCCACGTGACCGTGGGGCAGGACCACTGCCTGTCGGTGTTCTCCGACGAGAGCTGGGCCGCGTTCATGGACAAGCTGAAAGACCTGTCCTACAACGAGGTGAAAAAGCTGCGGGCGCTGTTCGCCTACGCCGCGGACTGCGAGCCGGACGCCCAGGGGCGCATCCTGCTGCCCGCCAAGCTGCGGGAGTACGCGGGGCTGACACGGGAGGACGTGGTGGTCATCGGCAGCTTTGACCGGGCGGAGATCTGGGATGCTGAGCGCTGGGCCGCCGTGGAGAGCGACGCCTTTCGACTCCGGCGAGCTGGAGAGCGCCATGGCGGAGATGGGCCTGTGAGCCGTATGTGGTGAAAAGGATTACGGCCATGTGCCGGTGCTGCTGCACGAGTGCCTGGACGCGCTGGCCATGAAGCCCGACGGCGTCTATGTGGACGGCACGCTGGGCCGGGCGGGTCACTCGCTGGAGATCGTAAAACGGCTGACCACCGGGCGGCTCATCGGCATCGACCGGGATGAGACGGCCATTGCCGCCGCGCAGGAGCGGCTGGCGGACTACGGGGACCGGGTGACGCTTGTCCACAGCAATTTTGACCGCATCGGCGATATTCTCGCCGAATTGCACATAGACGGGGCGGACGGTATGCTGTTCGACCTGGGTGTCTCCTCCCCACAGCTGGACGACGCGGAACGGGGCTTCAGCTATATGCACGACGCGCCGCTGGACATGCGGATGGACCGGACGGCGTATCTCACCGCCCGTGAGGTGGTGAACAGCTGGAGTTATGAGGAGCTGCGGCGCATTCTGTTTGAGTACGGCGAGGAGCGCTATGCGCCCGCCATCGCCAAGACGGATCGTACAGACCCGGGAGCAGCGCCCATCGAGACGACGCTGGAGCTGGTGGAGGTCATCAAGTCTGCTATGCCGCCTCAGGCGCTGCGGGAGAAGCAGCACCCGGCCAAGCGCAGCTTTCAGGCGATGCGCATCGCCGTCAACGGCGAACTGGACGCCCTGCCGCCCATGCTGGAGGCGGCCGTGTCCCATCTGCACACAGGCGGGCGGCTGGCGGTGATTTCCTTCCACTCGCTGGAGGACCGGATCATCAAGAAAGACCTTGCAGGAGCTGGCCACCGGCTGCATCTGCCCGCCCGAGTTCCCGGTGTGCGTATGCGGCAGGAAGCCGAAGCTGAAGCTGGTGAGCCGCAAGCCCATCGGCTGGTGAGCCGCAAGCCCATCGCCCGGCGCCAAGAGGCGGGCGGAAGGTATAAGGGCACTGCGGGACGCCGTATCCCCCTGCAAATTGTAGGGCGGGACCCATGTGTCCCGCCGCCTGACATTCAACGGCGGGGCACGGCGGAAAAAACCGCAAGCGCGGCAACAAAGTTATCTGCGGAATAGAACCGCATCCGGCGCGTTATTTTTCGCCGAGACGAGACGCAGACGTGCAGGAATAATTTGTGTATGGCAAGCGGCTGCAACAAAGTATCGGCGGAAAAGAACCACATCCGGCGAGTTATTTTTCGCCGAGACGCGGCGCAGACGTGCAGCCATACTTTGTGTATGGCAAGCGGCTGCAACAAAGTATCGGCGGAAAAGAACCACATCCGGCGAGTTATTTTTCGCCGAGACGCGGCGCAGGCGCGCGGCCACTTTGTGTATGGCAAGCGGCTGCAACAAAGTATCGGCGGAAAAGAACCGCCGGAGGAAGGAAGTGAACGCGCCATGGCTGATAATAGCAAGCACTACCGCCGCAGCAGCACCTACGGCTCGCTGGCCTATGATCTGGACGCGCTGGCGCGGGAAAAGCAGCTGGACGAGGCCGGAAAGCTCCCCCAGAAGAAGGTGCGGCCGGCACAGCCGGAGGTACAGACCGCAGCGGCGGCAGGCCGGCGCAGGCGCGGTGCGTCCGTCACCGGTGGTGGTGCTGGGGACGCTGGTGATCGTGGGCATGGTGATCGCGCTGATGCTGTGCTATGTGAAGCTGACGGGCATTTCCGACAATGTGTCGTCCATCAAGCGGGAGATCTCCGCGCTGGAGGAGGAGCACATGGCGCTGCTGACGGCGTATGAGCGCACCTTCGATCTGGCCACCGTGAAGGCGGCGGCGGAGGCGGCGGGTATGTCCAAGCCCACCAGCGGCCAGATACAGTACATCGACCTGTCCGGTGCGGACAGCGTGGAGGTATACGCCGCAGGCGGCAGCAGCGGCGCTGAACGGCTTCACGGCAAGGGTGGAGGACATCTGGGCGTACATACTGGAATATTTCCGCTGAGGGAAAGTATAGTAGTAACGCGGGGAGTAAGAAGGCGACTTCTTGCTCCTTGCTTGGTCTATAACGCGACAGGAGGCGCCCCATGGCAGCAAACCAGAACCCCAACCGAAAAAACGAGAGCATCCGCCGTGCCAACCGGATCATCCAGACGCCGATCCTTTGTACTGATGATCCTGATGGGCGTCGTGATGTTCGTGCTGCTGTTTTTCCGGCTGTTCGACTTGCAGATCACCCGGCACGAGGAGCTGCAAGGCAAGGCCGTGAGCCAGCAGACGCGGCGGACGGTTGTCACGGCCCGCGGGGCACCATTTACGACACCGCAGGCAACATTCTGGCGATCTCCTCCAGCGCGGAGACCATCATTCTCTCCCCGCTGGAGATCGACAACGCGGTGAACGACACGGAAGATCCCGTCAGCTGGACGAAGGAGTCGCTGGCGGCAGGGCTGGCGGAGATCCTGGGCAAGGATGCCTCGGCCATCCGGAAACGGATGGACAACGTGAAGTCCCAGTATGAGGTCATACATCTGCGGGCGGACGAGGAGGTGGCCGCCAAGGTACGCGCCTACGTGGACGAAAACGACATCGTCGGCGTGCATCTGGTGGCGGACACGAAGCGGTACTATCCCTACGGCTCGCTGGCGGCGCAGGTCATCGGCTTCGTGGGCGACGAGAACACGGGGCTGTATGGGCTGGAGGCCTATTACGAGAAGGAGCTGGAGGGGCAGAGCGGTCTGGTCATCTCCTCCAAGGATCAGGCGGAGAACGATATGCTGTATACCTATGAGCAGTATTTCGCCGCCAAGAACGGCAGCGACCTGACGCTGACGCTGGACACCACCATCCAGTACTATCTGGAAAAGGGCATCGAGAGCATGGTGGATAAGTTCTCCGCCGCCAACGGCGCCAGCGGCATCGTGATGGACGCCAAGACCGGCGGCATACTGGCCATGGCGTCGTATCCCAACTACGATCTGAACGATTTTCCCACCGTCAGCGACAAGACGCTGCTGGAGCGTATCGAGCGCAAGGAGAGCACCGTGGCCGATATGCAGCTGCTCCAATGGCGCAACAAGGCGCTGAACGATACCTATGAGCCGGGCTCCACGTTTAAGATCCTGACGCTGGCGGCGGCGCTGGAGGAGGGCGTGGTGGATAAGACCACCACCGTCAACTGCGGCGGCAGCGTCACCATCTCCGGCTACACCATCCACTGCTCCAACAAGAACGGCCACGGCTTACAGACACTGGTGCAGTCGGTGGGGAACTCCTGCAACCCGGCGTTCATCAACTACGGACTGCGGATCGGCAACGAGAAGTTCTATGAATACATGCGCTCCTTCGGGCTGATGAACACCACGGGCATCGATCTGGGCGGCGAGGCCGTGGGCGTGTTCGCCGCCGACAGCAGCTTTACCCAGCTGGACCTGGCCTGCTACGCCTTCGGACAGAACTTCACCGTAACGCCGCTGGCCCTGATCGCGGCGCAGGCCGCCTGCGTCAACGGCGGGTATCTCCACACACCCTATTTGGTGGAACGCATCACCGACAGCGACGGGAACGTGGCGTATCGCCACGACGACACCCCGGTGCGGCAGGTCATCAGCGAGGAGACCTCCGCCACGGTGCGGGAGTGCCTAGAATACGTGGTGGCCAGCGGCACGGGCAAAAACGGCCAGGTAGCCGGCTATCGCATCGGCGGCAAGACCGGCACGGCGGATAAGGGCCAGACCGGCGACGTGGTGGTGTCTTCCTGTGCTTCGCGCCGGCGGACGATCCCCAGGTCATTATGCTTATTACCATGGATACCCCCAGCCGCGCCACGGGAACCTACGTCTCCGGCGGCAACATGGTCGCCCCCACCGCCAGCTCCGTCATGTCGGAGATACTGCCCTATCTGGGCGTTGAACCCAGCTACTCCGCCGAGGAGCTGCTGGGCATGGACACCACCGTGCCCAACGTCATCGGGCAGCGTTGAGGAGGCCAAGGCGAAGCTGAAGGACCGCGCGCTGAGCTATAAGATCGTGGGCGACGGCGAGACCATCACCGACCAGACGCCCGCCGGCGGCGCCATCATCCCCGGCAAGTCCACGGTGATCCTGTACGCCTCCGCCGCCAAGCCCACGGACAAGTGCGTGGTGCCGCATCTCATCGGCAAGACGCCCTCAGAGGCCAACACCACCGCCACGGCGGCAGGGCTGCTGATACGGTTCTCCGGCACCACGGGCAGCGAGTCCAGCTCCGTCCGGGTGCTGAGCCAGAACATGGAGGCGGGTACGGAGGTAGAGGCCGGCACAGTCATTACCGTGCAGCTGGGCGACACGTCCGTCACGGACTGACCACACATTTTGCTAAAAGAGGGCACACGGTTCCCTTTTCTGCGCGGTTTTTCTGTGGTACAATAGATAGCCGAAATCGACTGTAAAGGAGAGTGCATCCCCCATGACATTGAAGGAGCTGCTGGCCGGGCTGGACATTCTGTCCTCCAGCGCCGACCTGAACACAGACATCCACGAGGTACAGTACGACTCGCGGCTGGTGGAATCGGGCGATCTGTTCATCGCCGTGCACCGGCGCGGAGACGGACGGACATAAATATATTCCCATGGCACGGGAGAAGGGCGCTGCCTGCGTGCTGTGCGACGCGCGGCGGGGGACGTCGCGCCCTTCGTCCGGGTGGCGGACAGCCGCCGGGCGCTGGCGGTGGTGGGCGGCAATCGCTTCGATCACCCCGCACGGGAGATGACCATGATCGGCATTACCGGTACCAGCGGCAAGACCACCAGCACCTACCTCATCAAGAGCATTCTGGAACAGAAGGCCGGGGCCAAGGTGGGCCTCATCGGCACGATACAGAACATGATCGGCGACCGGGAGCTCCACACGGAGCGCACCACGCCGGAGTCCTATGAGCTGCAAAAGCTGTTCCGCCGGATGTCCGACGCCGGATGCACCCATGTGGTGATGGAGGTCTCCTCCCACGCGCTGAGTCTTGACCGGGTGTACGGCATCCCTACGCGGTGGGCATTTACACCAACCTGAGCCGCGACCATCTGGACTTCCACAAGACCATGGAGGCCTATTGCGACGCCAAGGCGCTGCTGATGCGGCAGTGCGACGTGGGCATCTACAACGCCGACGACCGGTGGGCGGAACGGCTGATGGACGACGCCACCTGCCGCCGGCGATTCTCCTACTCCGTGAACGCTAAGGCGGACCTGGTGGCCAAAAACGTGGCGCTGGAGCCCGGCTGCGTGGACTTTGACGCGGAGGCGGACACGGAGTGGTGCCACGTCCACGTGGGCATACCGGCGCTGTTCACCGTGTACAACACGCTGGACGCCATGGCCTGCTGCTGGAACCTGGGCGTGCCGCTGGCGGAGTGTGCCGACGCACTGGCGAAGAACCACGGCGTCAAGGGCCGGATGGAGATCATCCCCACCCCCGGCACGGGCTACACGGTGCTCAACGACTACGCCCACAAGCCCGACGCACTGGAAAAGGTGCTCCGCTCCGCCAAGGCATTCGCCAAGGGGCGGGTGGTGGCGCTGTTTGGCTGCGGCGGCGACCGGGATAAAACGAAGCGGCCCGTGATGGGTGCGATCGGCGCAAGGCTGGCAGACTTTGTCATCGTCACCAGCGACAACTCCCCGGACAGAGAAGCCGGAGGCCATTATCGACGACATTCTGGTGGGGACTGAAGCGGCTGCGACACGCTATGCGACCATCCCCGACCGGGTGGCCGCCATTCACTACGCCATGGACCACGCCCAGGCGGGCGACGTGATCGTACTGGCCGGCAAGGGGCACGAGGATTACCAGGAGATCGACCACAAGCACTATCCCATGGATGAACGGGTGATCGTGGCCGAGCACCTGAGGAAACGCAGAAATAAAGAAAAGACCTCCGCGCGGGCGGAGGGAAGGAGCAAGATAGTATGGGAATTATGGAGATCGTGCTGCCTGTCAGGCGGTATGCTTTTGCCGTCACCGCCGTCGCAGGCAAGCTGCTGATACCGGCGCTGGTACGGCTGAAGGCGGGACAGTCCATCAAGGAGATCGGGCCCACCTGGCACATGACGAAGCAGGGCACCCCCACCATGGGCGGGCTGATGTTCATCATCGGCATCGGCCTGACCATCGTGGTGCTGGGGTGGGAAAGCGCATGATGGCCGGTGACTTCGTACACCTGTATGTGTACGTGTTCGCGCTGGTATTCGGCGTTATCGGATATATCGACGACTATCAGAAGGTGAAGCACCACCAGAACACCGGCCTGACCGCGCCGCAGAAGTTTATTTTGCAGCTGGCGGCGGCGGTGGCGTTCCTGTGCCTGATGCGGTACGAGGGGATGCTGAGCCCCAACCTGTATATTCCCTTCTGGAACACCCACATCGTGCTGCCGTGGATCGTGTATCTGGCGTTCGCGGCCTTTGTGATCGTGGGCACCGTCAACGCCGTGAATATCACGGACGGTCTGGATGGACTGAGCAGCAGTGTGACCGTGCCGGTGGGTCTGTTCTTCCTGGTGATGGCGGTGATCTGGGCCCGGCTTCGAGCAGCTGGGGCTGTTCTCCGGCGCACTTGTGGGCGGCCTGCTGCGGTTCCTGCTGTACAACCACTATCCCGCCAAGGTGTTCATGGGCGATACCGGGTCGCTCTTTCTCGGCGGCGCCGTGGCGGGACTGGCGTTCGCCTATGATATGCCGCTCGTGCTGCTCCTCGTTGGCATCGTCTACATCTGCGAGACGCTGTCCGACATTATCCAGGTGGGCTACTTCAAGCTGACCCACGGCAAGCGCATCTTCAAGATGGCGCCGCTGCACCATCACTTTGAGATGTGCGGCTGGAAGGAGACGAAGGTGGTGGCGGTGTTTACTGCCGTCAGCACCATCTGTTCTGCGTCATCGCCTTCTTCGCGGTGCGTGTGCCACCGCTTTACCTTCTAACATTTCTCCGGCACTCTCAGGAAAGGAGGGATACCATGACCCGAGCGGAACAGCAGGCGCGCAAGGCCCAGCAGGAACGGATGCGCCAGGTGGAGCGACCAGACAGCGCACCACAGATGGAGCGGAAGCCGCCCGCGGGCAGATGGATCTCCCCTTCCTGATCCTGACGCTGCTGCTGACGGCTATCGGCCTTATCATGCTGTTCTCCGCCAGCTTTCCCCGCGCCTATTACGACACCGGCGACGGCACCTACTACTTCAAGCGGCAGGCCATCTTCGCGGTCATCGGTCTTGTGGCCATGTTCGTGGTCAGCAAGATCAACTACCAACGGCTGGCGCGGCGCGGACGGCTGCTGGTGGGGCTTGCGCTGTTTTTGCTGATTCTGGTCATCATCCCCCACAACCCGCTGGCCATCACCTCCAACAACGCCACCCGATGGCTGGGCATCCGGGGTGTGTTCCAGTTCCAGCCGTCGGAGATCGCCAAGTTAGCGGTCATCGTCTACTTCTCCGACACCATCTCGAAAAAGCGGGAGAAGATGCTCACGTGGCGGCAGGGCATCCTGCCCTACGTGGCGCTGCTGGCGGTCATCGGCGTGCTGATGATGCTGGAGCCCCACCTGTCGGGCACCGTTCTGATCTTCGCTACCGGCGCTGTGCTGATGATCGCGGGCGGCATCCAGGCGTGGTTGGTGGCGGCAGGCGTTGGCGGCGTCAGCGCGCTGGGCTTTCTGTTTATCAAGCTGGCGGAGGCCGGCGTCATCCGATACGGCGCGGCGCGTATCGAGATGTGGCACGACCCGTGGCTGGACTATTACGGCAAGGGCTACCAGCTGGCCCAGAGCCTGATCACCATCGGCTCGGGCGGCCTTTTGGGCGTGGGCCTGGGCCGGGGACGGCAGAAGTTCCTGTACCTGCCGGAGCAGTACAACGACTTCATCTTTTCCGTGATCTGCGAGGAGCTGGGACTGATCGGCGCATGCGTCATCATGCTGATCTTCTCCATGCTGATCCTCCGGGGCTTCTGGATCGCGCTCCACGCCCGCGACCGCTTCGGCGCGCTGCTGGTGGTGGGCATCATGACCCACCTGGCCCTGCAAACATTTCTGAACATCGCCGTGGTGTCGGGCTTCGTGCCCACCACGGGCATCTCCCTCCCCTTCTTCAGCTACGGCGGCACGGCGCTGTGTTTGCAGCTGGTGGAGATGGGCATCGTGCTGAGCGTATCGCGACAGATACCGGCGGCACGGGCGGGATAAAAGCGCAGAATCCGACAACAAATCGTAATATTTGACAGATAAAATACAAAACGTATCGAATTTTTTAGGTATAAGCCGCCCAAGGCGGCTGGCAGGAGCAACCGTATGAGAGTGATATTTACCTGCGGCGGCACCGCGGGACACGTGAACCCGGCCCTTGCGTTGGCGGGGTATATGAAGGAGAAATATCCGGAGACGGCCGTGCTGTTCGTGGGCACACCCACGGGTATGGAGCGCGAGCTGGTGGCCAAGGCGGGGTACGACTACGCCGCGGTGGAGGTCAGCAGCTTTCAGCGGAAGCTGAACGCGGCGGGCATACGCCACAACCTGCACACGGTGCGGGTGCTGGCGTCCTCCGGACGGCAGGCGCGGGCCATCCTGCGGGATTTCAAGCCCGACCTGGTGGTAGGCACCGGCGGCTACGCCAGCTATCCCATGGTAAAGGCGGCGGCCCAGGCACACATCCCCACCGCCGGTACACGAGAGCAACATCATGCCGGGCCTGACCACGAGGATGCTGGAGAACCACGCCGACCTGATCATGGTGGGCTTTGAGGACTGCCGCCGCCATTACAATCACCCGGAGCGCATCGCCGTCACCGGGACGCCTGTCCGGGGGGATTTCTTCCGTCTGACCAGGGCGGAGGCCCGGAAAAAGCTGGGCTTTGACGACGAGGCACCCCTTGTGGTATCCTTTTGGGGCAGCCTGGGCGCCAGCCACATGAACGAGTGCATGGTGGACTTCTTCCGCCGGGAGGACGCAGAGGGCTATCCCTTCCGCCACATCCACGCGGCGGGCAAGGGCAGCTGGCCGGCCATGGAGCAGAAGCTGCGGGAGCTGGGCCTGCCCGCTCCCCCGCGTCTGGACGTGCGCCAGTATATCTATGACATGGATGTGGTGATGGCCGCCGCCGACGTGGTGCTGTGCCGCGCCGGGCCTCTACCATCAGTGAGCTGACGGCGCTGGGCAAGCCCACGGTGATGGTGCCGTCACCCTATGTGACCAACAACCATCAGGAGAAGAACGCGCGGCTGCTGGAAAAGCACGGCGGCGCGGTGGTCATCACGGAGCCGGAGAGCTCCGGCGACGGGCTGTACAAGGCCGTGAGCGCTATTCTCTCCGATAATGAAAAACGCATCTCCATGGCCCGGGCCATGAAGGAGCTGGGTATCCCCGACGCCACGGCGCGCATCTATGACACGGTCATGGCGCTGGTGAAGTAGGGCAGTCACCTCTCTCCCCTGTTCCCACATACAATGGCATAGCTGTTGGATACGGGAAAGGGAGGGCATATATGGGTATCATCACCATAGAGGGCGGCACGCCGCTGCGGGGCGAAACGGTCATACAGGGCGCGAAGAACAGTGCGCTGCCCATTCTGGCCGCCACGCTGCTCAGCGGGGATGTGTGCCGCATCGAGGGCTGTCCGCACCTGAGCGATGTGGACTCGGCGGCGGATATCCTGCGGTACCTAGGCTGTGCCGTGGTCTGGGAGGACGACGACCTACTGGTGGACAGCACCACGCTGACGCGGTGCGACATACCCCAGACGCTGATGCGGCGGATGCGGTCGTCCGTGATCTTTCTAGGGGCGATACTGGCGCGGTGCGGCTGGGCGGAGCTGAGCTATCCCGGCGGGTGCGAGCTGGGGCCGCGGCCCATCGACCTGCATCTGGCGGCCCTGCGGGCGCTGGGGGCGGACATTGACGACGCAGGCGGGGCCCTGCGGTGCCGGGCGCGGAAGCTGACGCGGCTGCCAGATCGTGCTGGCCACGCCCAGCGTGGGCGCCACGGAGAACGCCATGCTGGCGGCCTGCGGCGCGGAGGGCGACACGGTGATCTGCAATGCGGCCCGCGAACCGGAGATCGGGGACTTACAGGCGTTTTTGTGCGCCATGGGCGCGGAGGTGCGGGGTGCAGGCGGCTCGGTCATCACCGTGTCGCCGGGGAAAGCGCTCCACGGCTGCGCCCACCGGGTGATACCCGACCGGATCGTAACGGCCACCTATCTCTGCGCGGCGGCAGCCGCAGGCGGAGAGATCACCCTGCGGAACGCGGAGCACCGGCAGCTGGCAGCGGTGACGACGGCGCTGCGGCAGGCCGGGTGCCGGGTGGACTGCGGCGCGGACTACATACGCCTGACGCGGACAGGGCCGCTGCGGGCGGTGCCGCCGGTGCAGACGGCGCCCTATCCGGGCTTCCCCACCGACTGTCAGGCCATTCTCATGGCAGCGCTGCTGCGAAGCCGGGGTGCAACGGTGTTCGTGGAGAATATGTTTCAAAGCCGCTACCGCCACGTGCCGGAGCTGATCCGCATGGGCGCGGACATCCGGACCGAGAGCCGGGTGGCAGTGGTCTGCGGCGCGGAACGGCTGCACGGCACGGAGGTCGTGGCCACCGACCTGCGGGGCGGCGCAGCGCTGGTAACGGCCGGGCTGGCCGCCGAGGGCGTGACCACCGTGCAGGGCGTGGGGCACATCCACCGGGGCTATGGAGCTGCCCGCCCACCTGCGGGCGCTGGGCGCCGACACATTACAGAGGAAAACTGACAGCAAAGCAGCGAAGGAGTCGGAACGATGGCAAGGCGTAAACGGTACAACCATAAGCGGCGGAGAGGAAGCCTGAGCTTCCTCTACAAGCTGCTGGCTTTTGTGCTGATCTGCACCGCCATCTCTCTGGCTCTGACGCTGTTTTTCCGTATACGCAGCATCGAGGTCAGCGGCAGCCAGCGCTACTCCGCCCAGGAGATCATCGACGCGGCGGGCGTGCAGGAGGGGGACAATATGTTCCTGATGAACAAGTACAGCGCGGCGGAGCGCATACGCAAGGCGCTGCCCTATATCGAGACGGTGCAGTTCCGGCGGTCGCTGCCGGACGGGCTTTCCATCATCGTGACGGAGTGCGCGGACCCGGCGGCCATCGTGCAGGACGGGAAAGCGTACCTGCTGTGCGACACGGGGAACATCGTGGACGACGTGGCGGCCAGCGCAGCCAAAAAGCGGATACAGGTCAAGGGTCTTACGCTGGTGGAGCCGGTGGTGGGTCAGCCGGCAAAGGCGGCGGAGGGACAGGAGCTGACACTGGAGCAGCTGCTGACGCTCATGCAGGCGCTGGACCAGCGCGGCATGGGCGGCGACGTATCGCTGCTGGATATGAGCGACCCGGCACAGCTGACGCTGCGGTATCTGGGACGGTTCGACGTACAGCTGCCCCGGGAGGCGGACTACGGCTACAAGCTGGACTATCTGATGGCCGTGGTGGAGAAGCTGGAGGTCAACGAAAAGGGCGTTATCAATATGATGCAGGAGGGGAAGGCGCGATTTATCCCGGAATGACGGAGTCGAAAAGTTTTTTCGCAAATTAAGTGCTTACACTTGACGCTTGCGCCAATTCGTAATACAATACAATAATATATGGCACTTTGGCGGGGATTATTCCCCATTTTCATACAAATTATGGCAGGAGGAGCAGAGATGGCTTTCGGATTGGAGACCGGGCCGGAGAACGTGGTCAACATCAAGGTCGTGGGCGTCGGCGGCGGCGGAAACAACGTGGTCAACCGCATGGTACGCAGTGGCGCGCAGGGCGTTGATTTTGTCGCAGTCAACACAGACAAGCAGGCGCTGAATGCCTCCAGCGCTACCTATAAAATTCAGATCGGCGAGAAGCTGACCGGCGGTAAGGGCGCGGGTTCGAACCCGGATGTGGGCCGCAAGGCCGCCGAGGAGAGCCGCAACCAGATGGCCAAGGCGCTGGAAAACACCGACATGGTGTTCATCACCGCGGGCATGGGCGGCGGCACCGGCACCGGCGCGGCACCCTGTGGTGGCTGAGATCGCCCGGGAGGCAGGTATTCTGACCGTGGGTGTGGTGACCAAGCCCTTCGGCTTTGAGGGACGCCGCCGCATGACCCAGGCGGAACAGGGCATCGAGGAGCTGCGGAGCAAGGTGGATTCGCTTGTCATCATTCCCAACGAGCGGCTGAAATACGCCACCGATCAGAAGATCACGTTCGCCAACGCCTTTGAGATCGCAGACGATGTGCTGCGCCAGGCGGTGCAGTCCATCTCCGACCTGATCCGTGACACCGGCTTCATCAACCTGGACTTCGCCGATGTGACGGCCATTATGAAGGACGCAGGCCTTGCCCACATGGGCGTGGGCCGTGCGGCCGGTAAGGGCAAGGCCGAGGAAGCCGGCCGCATGGCCATCTCCTCCCCCCTGCTGGAGACCTCTATCAACGGTGCACGCGGCGTGCTCATCAATGTCACCGGCTCCATGGATATCGGCCTTGAGGAGGTCGAGCAGGCCGCGTCACTGGTGCAGGACGCGGTGCATCCCGACGCGCTGACCATCTTCGGCGCGACCTTCGACGAAACGCTGGAGGACGAGATCCGGGTCACGGTTATTGCCACCGGCTTTGACGAGGAGCAGCAGGCCGCCAACGCCGTAGATATTTATGTGGCAATCGAGTGCGAGTCCCTCCTTTTACGATACCGAAATTGGGTTGTATTCTTCAGTCTGTTGAATTACATTCAAGCCATAACAATCACGAGATTCATTTGCAAGGTAACAAATGGAATCCCAAAACCAGTACTCGTTCGGGATTGTCTTTCAGAAAGACAATATGGAGGTAATTCATGTATCACTATTATTGCGAAATGGATGAATCCATATTAGCAGATATTCAACGGTATGAGAATCAGCAATTGGCAAAATTCCAAAGGGAATTCGAACCCCTATGTTTAAGTGCATCTAACTCACATGGTTGGAATTACACCGTCAGTATACATCGTTGGATCGACACAACAGATAAACTGCGAAGCAGTCCATTCGATGGATATACTGCAACGTTACAAGTCGATTTTGCGGATTCTAACGGTAATTTAATTGAGATTGATGAGACTATATGCTCATTTTTTCGAGAACATAACATTTATTTCCTTCATACCTCTTCTGCGGAAATATAGGGTTTTCCAAAACGAGATATTAAGGGATATACGAAAAAGAAGTCGAGCATTTTGTTCAAATTCTCGATGGCTTCAATAATATCTTTAATACCGGCAAGTACAGCTTATTTGCAACAAGACGGCCATGCGGCCGTCTTGTTTTATATTGTCGGTTCGATGCCCATCCACACTTCTCTGTCTACGCCATAGAACACCAGCCACATATTGTCGTGGGGCGCATACGACAGGTCATATACGCACTCAAACGTGTACTCGCCCTTATCCGTGTCCTTTATATCCTCCAGCCAGAGCCAGTTCTCGTTTCCGTCACTGTCCATGCTGCACAGGTTGGGGAACGACTGGTATGTCTCCTCCTGCGTCACGATGACGTGGAGCCGATCATTGTCATCCATCCACACATCGTTCACGGTGGTGAAGTCATCCTCGTCCTCTCCCAACGTAAACACCGCGCCCAGCTCCGCGTACTCCCGCGCTGTGGACTCGATCTCCTCGGCGGGTGCTTCCTGCTCCCAGCCGTAGTTGGGATAGTCGGGCGTCAGCTCCTCCTTACCGTCGAAGATGCTGCCAAAAGTGTACCGCGGCAGGTTGATGGCCATGATGACGATGACCACGGCGATCACCGCGCCTATTATCCCCTTTTTCGGCACATGCTGCCGGATGTAGGGCTTGGGGCCGCGCGTCTGCTCCTCGTAGCAAACCTTCTCTTCGTGGCACTCCTTGCGCTCGTAGCACTCCTTCTCCTGCCCGGCGTAGTGGACAGGTGCCCTCCGCGTCCACCCATTCTTGCCGGGGCGGACGGTTATAGGCGCCGCACTTGGGGCAGAAGCCCTCCTTGCGATAGTCGTATGTTTTGCCGCAGGCCTTGCAGCGGATGGATGCCATACGCACTCCTCCCTTCCGGTGTCCTTCCCGCCATTATACAGGACGCGGCGCGAATTGTCCATCAACTTCCGGTTGCGGCGGCAAAAACCACGGAAACTTCAGGTTGCGCCGAAATCGCCCGTATGCCAGCAGGCATACGGGCGTTTTTATTCCACTAGGCCGTATTTGATCTTGATGCGGTCCAGCTTCTCCAGCATGGGCTCCGCCAGCACCAGCAGGAAGAACACCGTGGCCGCGGCGTGGACGCAGTCCATGGGAAAGCCGGTGACATAGTAGGCGGCGATGACCTTCCACTCCAGCGTACGGGCATAAAGCAGGGCGGAGACGGGGTTCATAATGCCGCCGTAGATGAGCACGGCGGAGATGGCCCCGAAGACGCACAGGGCGGCGCGGCTGCGGCGCAGCCAGCCCTTGCGGAACAACACCCCCGCCAAGAAGCCGATGATGCCCATGGCGAACATCTGGAAAGGCGTCCAGGGACCCTGAGAGAACAGGACATTGCTGGCCAGCATGGTCATGGCGCCCACCAGGAAGCCGGTCTCGCCGCCCAGGGCCACGCCGGAGATGATGGTCAGCGCCAGCACCGGCTTGAACTGGGGCAGCATTAAGAACGCCGCCCGGCCCGCCACGCCCAGGGCGCAGAGGGAGGCCACCAGCACCAGCTCACGGGCCTGTGGCTTCCGTCCCTCGAACACCAGGGAAGAAGGGCACCATGCATTCCAGCAGCACGGCGAAGGCCACCGGGTAATACCCCGTATTCCCCAGCCACCGGAAGCCCAGATACAGCGTGGCGGGGATACACAGCAGGATCAGCAGCGCCGCCGCACGGGTACGCCCTTGGACAGCCGCCGCCTCTGCACCGGCGTGGGAAGCATGGTCAAAGGCCGGGAACACCGCCCCACGGCGGCGATGCAGCCGAACAGCAGGGCGATGAACAGCCCGTACAGTGCCAGCGTCCGCCACCCCTCCTGCGGAAAGAGCGCCGCCTCCCACCAGCCGGGTCAGGTCGGTATTCCTGGCGGCATGCCAGAAGATGGCCAGCGCCCCGCCGCCGCACACGGGCGGCGGCCGCCTTCCGCCACCACGGAAGCTTTTTCGGCTTCCAGGCGGTGGACTCCTCTGCCGCCGGAGGCAGAGGCTGGTACGCCGTCTCCGGCTCCGGCTGGGGCGGCACCGTACCGCCGATAACGGTCATCACGTCCTCCGGCGTCACCGCCCGGGGCACAGCGTCCGCGCCATGCGGTTGGCGGAGGTGGTGTAAAAGCTGTTGCCGGAGAAGAACGCACGCGGCGTGCCGCAGGTGACGATGCTGCCGTCGAAAAACAGGGCGCAGCGGTGGGCATACCGGGCGCAGAAGGCCACGTCGTGGCTGACCATCAGCACGGACACGCCGCTCGCCGTCAGCGCCGAAAGAATAGCGGCAAAGGACTGCTTGAAGGCGGCGTCCAGGCCCTTGGTAGGCTCGTCCAGCAGCAGGATATCCGGCCGGTGCAGCAGCACCTTGGCCAGCGCCGCCCGCTGCTGCTCGCCGCCGGACAGGTCGTAGGGGTGGTGATCCAGCAGCTCCGTCAGGCGGCACAGCGCCACCGCCTGCTCCATGCGGCGCTGCCGCTCCTCCGGGGCCACAGCCGTGCCGTCAAAGGATTCGTACAGATCCTGCCGGACGGTATTTTTTACAAACAGGCACCGGGGATCCTGCGGCAGCACGCCCAGCCGCCCGGTGTGGGACACGGCGCCCCGCTGGGGCGTCAGCGCACCGGACAGGAGGCCCAGGGTGGTGGACTTGCCCGCGCCGTTGCCGCCCAGCAGGGCCAGCAGCTCACCCCGGCGCAATTGGATATCCAATCCCCGCACCACGTCCTCCGTTTGGCCGTCGTACCGGAACCACAGACCCTCGCCGGTAAGCACCGGCTCCCCGGCGGGATAGGCCGGCTCCGGCGGCAGCGGGCGCAGCGGATGCGACCCGCACCAGTCCGTCAGGAAGTCCCTCCCTCCCGCACGGTGATGGGGCAGGGTGCGTCCGCGTCCACAGATGCCCAGATGCGCACGGCGGCGGGCATGGCCAGAAACATGTCGTGCCCCTGCCCGCGCAGAGCGACGGCACACCTCCTCCGGCGCACCGGCGCACAGCAGCCGCCCGCCGTCCAGCACGGCGGCGTGGGTGGCCAGGGGCAACGCCTCCTCGAGACGGTGCTCCGTCATCAGCACGGTGATGCCCAGCTCGCGGTTCAGCCGCCCCACCGTCTGCAAAAAGTCGGCGGCGGCGATGGGGTCCAGCTGGCTGGTGGGCTCGTCCAAAATCAGCAGCCGGGGCTGCATCACCATCACGGAGGCCAGCGCCAGCAGCTGCTTCTGTCCGCCGGACAGCTCGTCCACCCGCCGGTGGAACCAGTCCTGTATGCCGAAGAACGACGCCATCTCCGCCACCCGGCGGCGGATGGCGGGCGTGTCGCAGCCAAGGCTCTCCAGTCCGAAGGCCAGCTCATGCCAGACCTTGTCGGTGACGGTCTGCTCCTCCGGGGATTGCAGCACAAAGCCGATGTCCGCCGCCTGGCGGCGGGGCGGCAGCTGCTCCAGCGGCTGCCCATCGAAACCACACGCAGCCCTGCACCGCCCCGTGGGGGCGCAGGGACGGCTTCAGCTGCCGCAGGAGGGTGGTCTTGCCGCAGCCGGAGGTGCCGCACAGCACCCAGAATTCGCCCTCCCGGATGGTCAGCTCCACGTCCGACAGCGCCGGGCGCGTCTGCTGCGGATAGGTGAAGCCATAATGCTCCAAACGCAGCAGTTCAGGCATGATGATCCCCTCCCTTCCGTGTGAGATACAGTAACCGGCGGGACGCAGCGTCCACCAGCACCGGCGTGAAGCATAGTAATCCGTATACCACGAAAAAGCTGACGGTCAGCGGCGTCACCGCCCCGGCGGACAGCAGCGGATAGTACTGAAAGGCCAGTCCTCCCGCCAGACCGCCGCCCAGCAGATACAGGCCGCAGAACCCCAGCCACAGCAGCATGGCCGCGTCCCGCCGGTCAAGGCGGTACAGGGCGAAGGCGGTGCGCCCCGGCACGCCGTAGCCCCGGCTGCGCATACTATCGGCGGTAATGAGCCCGCTTTCCAGGCTCCAGGTGACAACGATGGAGAACACCCGCATGGCCTCCCGCAGCCGTTGGCGCACAGAGCCGCGCCCGGCATCCCGCCCCAGCCGGCGCTGCGCCTGCGCCACCGTCCGCAGCCGCCGGGTAAACTGCGGCACGAACCGCAGCGCCATGCTCAGCAGCAGGGACAGCGCCGGGATGACGCGGCCAAAGAGGTACACCACCTTGTCCGAGGTGATGACGTCGGTGACGCAGACGAACCACAGCGCCACGGCGGCCAGCAGCACGCCGGAGGCGCAGCCGTAAAGGATACTCTCCAGCGTCAAGGGATTACCGGAGGGCAGGTAGGCCAGAATGGTGACGCCCTGGTGGACAAAGGCCGGGTTCAGCGCCGCCGCCAGGAGGGCCATAGGCAGCAGCCAGGCGATCCGCTGCCGCAGGCCGCGCCCGCCCACCAGCTGCGCGGCGCAGCAGCCCGCGCCCAGCAGCGACAGTGCAAGGCACAACGGGTGCATGAAAACATGGCGCAGGCGATGACCAGGGCGAAATAGGCAAAGCTCACCGCCGGATGGCAGCCGCGCAGCAGTCTGTCCACGGTCATCGCCTCCTTTCAGAGCAATATGGTAAAGTCAGCAAGAGATAAGAGGAGGGGCGGAGGCTCGGCAAAGCCTCCGCCCCTTATGGAAAGCAGGTGCGCAGCACCCTTTGGCTTGACAGTGCCGGTGCGGGCGCAAAAAGCCCGGCGGAACGCCGGGCGATATGGGTGCAGTACCGCGGGAAAGAGTGCCGCCGGTCACAAAACCGCCCGGTACGTCTTTGCACAGCCTTCACACACGGAGAGCACGCCCGCTGCATCATTCGTCCTACTCAATGCAATTCTCCTGGCTCGCGCCGCGGGGGGGCTCCCTCCTCGTTTGCAGCCTACCTTCTCATGGGCTTGCCCACAATGGCGGACTTTCGTCCCGGCGGCTCACGCCGCTTCGGTGCATTCTTGCGCTCACAGTGCCGGTCGCGTGGGGTTTGGCTACCCCGTTTCCTTTTATGCCGACGTCTGCCCGACCGGGCTTTGCGTGCATCGGCTACATTGGATCGACGGACTGATATTTAATTCTCACTTATTATAAAGCAATGCTCGCCGGATGTCAACCCCGCATCATCCCAGAGCCACGTCCAGCACCATCATCACCGTGAAGCCCACCGCCGCGCTCAGTGCGCCGCCCCGCGCCGCAGTGGGCAGCAGCTCCACCGCCACCACATACAGCATGGCGCCTGCGGCGAAGCCCAGCAGATACGGCAGCGCCGGGACGATCAGCTGCGCCGCCGCAATGGTCAGCGCCGCGCCCAGCGGCTCCACCGCGCCGGACAGCACCCCGGCCGCAAAGGCGCGGGGCTTCGGCCTGCCCCTCCGCCCGCAGGGGCAGGGGAGATCACCGCGCCCTCCGGCACGTTCTGGATGCCGATGGCCAGCGCCAGCGTCAGCGCCGCGCCAGATCGCCTCCCCGCAGCCAGGCACCCGGCGTAGGCCGCGCCCACCGCCATGCCCTCCGGCACGTTGTGCAGCGTGACGGCCAGCGTCAGCGTATGGGTATGGCTGCTCTCCGGCGCTTTTTTGTCCATCCGGTACAGCAGCAGCACGCCCAGCCACAGCCCCACAGCCGCCGGGAGAAACGCCCATGTGCCCAGCGGCGCGGCGCGGTCGATGGCCGGGATCAGCAGGCTCCACACCGACGCCGCGGCCATGACCCCGGCGGCGAAGCCCAGCAGCACCCGCTGCAGGCCGTCGCCCGGCAGCTTGTGCAGGAAAAAGACGCACGCCGCGCCCAGCGACGTGCCGAAAAACGGGAGCAGTACCCCCCACAGCACTTCCGTAACCATCACACTTTCCTCAGTCAGTATCGGTGCACATCCGGAGCCGGGCGGCTCCGTACGGTCTATCCTACGCAGCACGCCCGTCCGGGGTGCCAATGCCCGGTTTTGTTGCATATCCACAAAGCATTGGCAGAAAAGCGGGTATTTTCGCCGTTTTTCGGATTGCGGCGGGACGGACAAACGCGGTATGATATACAGGCCGCTCTGCGGCAAAAAGGAGAGAGAAAGAGAACATGAAAAAGAAAGTGTTTACCCCCCGCGCTGTTTGACTGTCTCAAGCACTACTCCGGCCGCCAGTTCACAAAGGATCTGGTATCCGGCGTGATCGTGGCCATCATCGCGCTGCCCCTTTCCATCGCTCTGGCTCTGGCCAGCGGCGTCAGCCCTGAGCAGGGCATCTACACCGCCATCATCGCCGGCTTCCTGATCTCCCTTTTCGGCGGGAGCTGCGTGCAGATCGCCGGTCCCACCGCCGCCTTCGCCACCATCGTGGCTGGCATCGTGGCGCAGCACGGCATGGGCGGGCTGGCTCTGGCCACCGTCATGGGCCGGCGTCATTCTGATCCTGATGGGCGTGCTGAGGCTGGGCAGCCTGATCCGCTTCATCCCCTACACCATCACCACCGGCTTTACCGCCGGTATCGCCGTGACCATTTTCATCGGCCAGTGGAAGGACTTTTTCGGCGTGACGTACGCGGACAAGCCCATCGAGACGATGGAAAAGGCCGCCTGCTTTTTCCGGAATCTGGGCACCGTCAATGTCTGGGCGGTGCTGGTGGGCGCCGTCTGTCTGGCCATCCTGATCCTCTGGCCGAAGGTCAACCGCCTGATTCCCGGCAGCCTTATCGCCGTGCTGGTGGGTATCGCCATGGTGCAGCTGCTGGAGCTGCCGGTGAACACCATCGGCGACCTCTATACCATCTCAACAGGCTGCCCAGCTTCACGCTGCCGGACTTCTCCTTCTCCACCATGGAGAGCATGATCTCCAGCGCGTTCACCATCGCGATCCTGGCGGCCATTGAGAGTCTGCTGTCCTGCGTGGTGGCGGACGGCATGGTGGCCACCCACCACAACTCCAACACGGAGCTGATCGCCCAGGGCATCGGCAACATCGGCTCCGCCCTGTTCGGCGGCATCCCCGCCACCGGCGCTATCGCCCGCACCGCCGCCAACATCAAGTCCGGCGGCCGCACGCCGGTGGCCGGCATGGTGCACGCGCTGGTGCTTGTGCTGGTGCTGGTGGTACTGATGCCCTACGCCGCGCTGATCCCCCATGCCCTGCATCGCCGCCATCCTGTTCAGCGTCGCCTATAACATGAGCCAGTGGCGCGCCTTCGTCCGGCTCTGCCGGTGCGCGCCCCGCAGCGATCTCCTCGTGCTGGTGCTGACCTTCCTGCTGACGGTGATCTTCGATCTGGTGGTGGCCATCGAGGTGGGCATGCTGCTGGCCGCCCTGCTGTTCATGAAGCGCATGAGCGACGAGACGGAGATCCGCGGCTGGAAGTACAAGGACATGCCGGAGGATCAGCTGACAGAGGTGCCCTCCATGTGCGGGTGTACGAGATACGCGGCCCCCTGTTTTTCGGCATGGCCAAGCGCATCGGCGAGATCACCGTCAAGGAGTTTACCCGCTGTCTGGTCATCCGTATGCACATGGTCAACGCGCTGGACGTCACGGCCTTCAACGCGCTGGAGGACCTGTATGACGAGTGCGCCAAAAAGGGCATCCGCGTGATCTTCTCCCATGTCAATGAGCAGCCCATGCATGTGATGGAGCACGCCGGCTTTGTGGACAAGGTGGGGCGCGAGAACTTCTGCCGCCACATCCAGGACGCCATTGCTCTGGCGGCGCAGTCCACCGGCGAACAGGCGGGCTGAGCCCGCCCGATACGCGTCTTTCTTTCTGTTGCGCTTCGGCGGCGGACAGGGTATAATGAAGAAAAACAGCGTATACCGCTGAAGAACAGGGGTGATGTGCTTGCCCTTCCCTCGTCTGAAAAACGCTCTGCTCTGCCGGATACTGGTCTATGTGGTCGTTATAGGCGCGTTCGCCGTTCCCGCCGTCATCGTGGTCAAGCTGCCCTTCGTTCCCGATGGGATAAAGGCGCTGGCCTGTATCGGTGCGATGGTAACTGTCTGGTATACGCCATCAAGAATTTCTGTATCCTGATGGAGCTGGACATTCTGTTTGCCACACTGCACTGCTACAACACAGCGCGTGCCTGCTTCACGCTGCCGCACTCCTTCTCGGCGCAGAGCGTCCGGCGGCGGATATCCCGCTTCGGGCACCCGTGCATGCCGACCGCTCGCCCCGCAGCCCCAGATACTGCGGTATAAGAGCAGCGCCCCTATGACCATCTATTCCAGCGGCATCGAAAAGCTCATGGCGGTCTACTCCGTGGAGCTTCTTGATCAGGAGCAGTACCGCCTGATCGTCAGCTCCGCAAAGGCCAACGCCAGAGCGCTGAAGGGTGCGAAAAAGCACCGGTTTCTGGACGGAGGGCGCAGCGAAGCGCGCCCTCCATCAGGTCATCGTGATCGTGATACTCGCAGACCGCGTGGAGGAGCAGCTCCGCACCGAGCTGTCCGACACTGTCGGCAAGGGCGGCGGCGACGGCTCCGAAACAGCGGCGCTGCCCTGCGTGGTCGATCTGGAGCGGCGCAGCTGCGTTCGACAGCATGCGGCTCCCCTATGTGGGCTTCGGTACCCGGTGAAGAACCGCGGTATAAGGCTCATCCGCCGGTATCTGTTCGGCGGCAGGTTTCCTATGCCTCCTCCCGCAGACGCTGCCTCCCATCGCAGGTCTTGACCCCGAGCAGACCCTGTGGTGCTTTTGGCGGGAGCTGAGAGACGAACCGGATTCCAATAACCGGAAAACTAACCGGAAAACAATAAAACGCTTCAAGAAAATGCAGCACGGGGACATGACCGTTGAGGACGGGTATCTGTACCTGAAATGGCAGGATCACGGCATCGGCGTGCCGGTCAAGCTGCACACCGATGCGCGGACGGTGGAGGTGGGTGCCATCGACCAGTGGCTCTATCCCAAGGCCAACAAGATCGCCAAAAGCACCGTCGAGAGCATAAAAGGCATGATCGACGAACGCTTTGCGGCGGAGGGCTGCGCTGTTACTTATACCATCGATTGACAAGGGCAAAGACGCCTGACAGCGCGTCTTTCCGGCGCTTTTTGCCCTTTTTGCCTTGGCGGGCGTCAGCCAGCCTGCGTCTCAAAACAAAAATCACTAGAAAATACATCGCTGGCAGGTGCGGAGCAGTTTTGCCGGAGCAGAAATGTGTCCAGACGAGAAAAGACCCGCAGAGAATACTTGCCGTATTGTCAAGGGGCTTGACGCGCGTATGGGTGCATTTCTGCCCGTCAAAACCGTTTTCTGCCTGTCAAGCGATGGTACCATCGATACATAACAAAAGCCGTTCCGGGTTGATCCCGGGACGGCTTTTCTCTACGCGCGCGGCTTTCTTTCTGTTGCGCTCCGGCGGCGGGGTGGATTATAATAGGGAAAAACGGAAACGAGGTGCATACCATGACATACGGATTTATCGGCACAGGCAACATGGGCGGCGCGCTGGCGCGGGCGCTGGTCAAAACGGTGTCCCCCACCGACATCTTCCTCAACAACCGCACGATGGCCAGGGCGGAGGCGCTGGCCGCGGAGCTGGGCACCCACTGCGCGGACGCGGAGACCATCGCTTCCTCCTGCGGCTGCATTTTTTCTGGGCGTAAAGCCCCATTTGCTGCCGGGCGTGCTGGCGCAGCTGCGTCCGACCCTGACGGCGCGGGAGGACAAGCCCCTGCTGGTGTCCATGGCGGCGGGCGTGACCATCGCGGCCATCGAGCCGGCCGTGCCCGGCAGCGCCGTGGTGCGGGGCGCGGGCTTGCCCAACAAACAGCGCCTGCGCAGGTGGGCGCGGGCTTGACATGGCCGCCCCGGGCGGCTGGAAGCCAGCGCCGTGACGCAGCAGCAGCGCGGTGGCGGACGCGCGGCGCGTTCGCATGCCTGTTCATGGGCCGCCTCCGGGCGGCTGGAAGCCCTGCCGGAGGAACACCTTCGCCGCCCAGATGCTGCTGGGCGCGGTGGCCGGATGCGGCGGCGCGTTCGCATGCCTGATTCATGGAGGCGGCCTGCGCGCCGCCTGGCGGCCTACCGGCGGCGCCGTGAACCAGTGAGCCCTTTCCGCCCCGCCAGGTGGAAACACATAATAAATATCCCCGGCCGCCTGCAAGATGCTGACTGGCACGCGCTGTGCCAGCGCAAAGAAATGGAAGCACTTTTTCAGTCGCTTCACGCCGAGAATATTGACGCCATACTTTTGCGGACATCCAGCTCACCGATGCTGTGCCCCTGCCAGCTGTCCGGCACAGCGACCTCGATAATGGCGTGCTTTTCGCCCAGCTCTATGTAGCCGAAGATGTGGTTGGCGGTGTAGCGGATGGCCGCCCACTTCGCCAGCTGCTTTTCCGGGTATGTCACCGCGTCCGCGCCGTTGCGCAGCAGGAACTTCGCCTGCACGTCCCGCTCGGTGCGGGACACCACATACTTCGCCCCCAGCTCCTTGAGCAGAGACGTCGTTTCCAGCGAGTTCTGGAAATCTCCGCTGATGGTGACGTAGCAGACGTCATAGTTTCCAACGCCCAGCGAGCGCAGAAAATCCACGCGGGTACTGTCGCCGATCTGCGCGTTGGTGACAAAGGGCATACACTCGTTGACGCGCGCCTCGTCTCGGTCCACCGCCATGACCTGATGCCCCAGCTCGCTCAGCTGTATGGCAAGGTGCCGCCGAAGCGGCCGAGTCCGATCAATAATACGTTCTTCATCGTGCGCTCCTTTCAGCCTACGGTGATCATTTCCTTCGGGTACCGGGCATAGGTCAGATCATGCCCGGAAAAAGCGGCGTAGATCAGGGTAAGTCCCCCGACACGCCCGAAGAACATCAGCAGAATGAGAATGCTCTGCGACAGCGTACCCAACTGCGGCGTCAGCCCCAGTGTCAGCCCTACCGTTCCGGCGGCAGAAGCCGTTTCATAGAGGCAAACGCCAAGAGGCAGTCCCTCCGCCGCGCTGATGACCGCCGCACCTGCGAAGGTCAGTCCCAGATACAGCAGCAGGATGGCGGCGGCATTCCGTACAGCGGAGGGCTCCAGCCTGCGCTTAAAAAGCTGTGGGTCCTCTCGCCTTCGGAAGGCAGCGACCGCGTTGGCGGCCAGCACAGCCAGTGTCGTTACCTTCATGCCGCCCGCGGTGGAGCCGGGCGCGCCGCCGGTCAGCATCAGCAAAATCGTGACCGCCTGCGAGGTATCGCCCATCTTCGTCAGGTCCGCGGTGTTGTAGCCGGCTGTCCGCGGCGTGACCGCCTGAAAGAGCGACGCCAGAACGCGCTGTCCTGCGGGAAGCTCTGCAAAGTCTGTCAGGAAGAAGAGCAATGCCGGAAGCGCGATCAGGATGGCAGTTGTGCTCAGAATGACCTTGCTCTGCATCCGGTACCGCCGCAGGTGCAGCCGGTGGGTACAGACATCGTCCCACGTCAGAAAGCCGATACCGCCCACGATGATCAGCAGCATAATGACGATGTTGATTAGCGGGTCGGCTATGTACGCCGTCAATGACGGATAGAGCGCACCTGCCCGTCCGAGAATCTCAAAGCCCGCGTTGCAGAAGGCGGAAACGGAGTGAAATATTGCCATCCACACGCCTCGCAGTCCATAGTCCCGGCAGAACGCCGGCAGCAGCGCAAGAGCGCCGACCAATTCCACAAAGAATGTTCCCTTGAGAATAAACCGCGTCAGGCGCACGATGCCGCCCACCACCGGAGCGGAAATGGCATCCTGCATGGCGCTGCGCTCCTTCAGTGAGATGTTTCTGCCGGAGAGCATCAGAAACGTTACAGCCGCAGTGATGACGCCCAGCCCGCCGACCTGGATCAGCAGCAGGATGACGGTCTGACCGAAGCCGGACCAGTAGCTGCCGGTGTCCTGCACCACCAGCCCCGTTACGCAGACGGCGGAGGTGGAGGTAAACAACGCCTCGTGTATGGTACAGCTTTTCCCGCGCAGCATCATCGCCGTCATAATATTGGCGAACCAGTTTGCTCGTTGGTGTACTTACTCACCCGCCTTTTCTTCGGCGGACGGCCCCTCGGATTGGCTGTTCTGGTGATGACGAAACGCTCTGCTCGAAAGCCTCCACGGAAGTGTCCGCGTCGCTCGGGCATCGTAAACAGGTCCTTGCCACATAGTCCTTGGCTTTCTTGCGTCCTCCTGTGAGATCGCGCCCCGCTGCATATCGCTTTGTGATGCGGGCAAAGGCGGTCACCTTGACTTTTGACTTGGGAATGTCCTTCGCCAGCTTCTTCTGCAACTCCACCGTGCCGAACTGCCGGCAGGTGGTAGCTGGGCGCATGGGGACGCCCCTTCACAGTACAAAGCATGGACACCGCTCTTGAGCAGAAAATACCGTCCGCAGATGATGCAGCGGCGGACGTTGTGACCGCTGTTCAGCGCCAGCATAAAATCCGCTTTCATCAGCGCCTGCAAGCTGTCGGTCACATGCTCCTGACAGATAGCGACAGAGCCGTCCGGCAACTGCCGCGGCAAATAGGAAAGCTCGTAGGCGTCGTGGGTCGGCAATCGCCGTTGTTGCGGATGGGATTGACGTATCAGCTTCTCTGCGATGCGTAATAGTCATTATAGAAACCGAGCCTTCGCGTACTCCTCCGGGCTGTTGTGTATCCAGTTTGGACAAGCTGAACTGAATAAAGTTCCGAATGGT